>Ga0070740_10000805_pt1 | contig 53460 bp, 40 predicted proteins | sample Coa_R2_FD_67286 | JGI IMG/M metagenome (GOLD analysis project Ga0070740, IMG submission 67286) | Surface soil microbial communities from Centralia Pennsylvania, which are recovering from an underground coalmine fire - Coalmine... | ecosystem: Environmental > Terrestrial > Soil > Unclassified ... | reverse complement strand
ACGTCGAGAGCGGGGACAGCGGGTGACTTGCTCACAAAAAGGTGGTGACAAAGGGACATGACTGAGCCTAGGCGGCTCGCGCGTGCCCGTCTGGCCGGCCCCGCCTCCTGCTGCGTTGCGCCAAAATGCGCCGGCGCGCCACGCGCGGAAATTTCATTGCAAGCTGCGCGGTCCTGGCGAAACAAGCCTCGCGGTTTGAGCAATCTCGCCGCATTCGCCGGGAAACTGTTTCTAAGCGCAGCCTTCTGACTTATATACGGAGGAAGCCCGCGCCCGGATGGGCTCCTCAAGGCCTTCGCAATGACCCTCCGCTCCGTCACCCTCGACGACAAATACGACCTCGCGCAGGAGCGCGTCCTTGTCACCGGCTATCAGGCGCTGATCCGCGCATTGTTGATGCAAAAGGAGCGCGACCGCCGCGCCGGCTTGAACACCGCCGGCTACGTCACCGGCTATCGCGGTTCCCCGCTCGGCGGCCTCGACCAGCAGATGATGCGCGCCGGCAAATTCCTCGCGGCAAGCGACGTCAAATTCCAGCCCGGCATCAACGAAGAGCTCGCCGCGACCGCGCTCTGGGGCTCGCAGCAGGCCGAGCTGCGCGGCGAGGGCAAGTTCGATGGCGTGTTCGGCATGTGGTACGGCAAGGGCCCGGGCGTCGACCGCTCGGGCGATGTGTTCCGCCACGCCAATTTCGCCGGCACCGCGAAGCACGGCGGCGTCATCGCGCTGATGGGTGACGACCACACCGCGGAATCCTCCACCACCGCGCACCAATCCGAATTCCATTTCGTCGACGTGATGATGCCGATCCTCAACCCGGCCGGCGTGCAGGAGATCATCGACTACGCGCAATACGGCTGGGCGATGTCGCGCTTTACCGGCGCCTGGGTGGCGCTCAAATGCATGCACGAGACGGTGGAGTCGACCGGCGTTGTCGACGGCCGGCTCGAGCGCGTGACCATCGTGACGCCGGACGATTTCAGGATGCCGGAAGGCGGCCTCAATATCCGTCTCGTCGACACCATTCTCGGCCAGGAAGCGCGGCTGCACGATTTCAAGCGCGACGCCATGCTCGCTTTCGTGCATGCCAACAAGCTCAACAAGATCGTCACCTCCGGCGGCCGCAATCCCAAGATCGGCATCATTACCACCGGCAAGGCCTATCTCGACGTGCGCCAGGCTTTCGACGAGCTCGGCATCGACGAGATCAAGTGCAACGACCTAGGTCTGCGGCTGTTCAAGATTGCCTGCCCGTGGCCGATTTCGCGGCAGGAGCTGGCCGATTTCGCAAAAGGGCTCGACCTCATCATCGTCGTCGAGGAGAAGCGCTCGCTGATCGAAGTGCAGGTGCGCGAGGAGCTTTACGGCACCGCCAATCAGCCGGTGTGCATCGGCAAGAAGGACGAGCAGGGCAACTGGCTGTTCCCGGTGAAAGGCGCGCTCGATTCCAACGATGTCGCCATCTGCATCGGCGAGCGGCTGCTGCGCTACGGCGCCAATGAGGAACTGGCCGCCAATGTGGCGCGGCTGAAGGAAGCGCAGAAGGCGCTCGCCGAGACGGCCGATGTCGCCCAGCGCATCCCGTATTTCTGCTCGGGCTGCCCGCACAACACCTCGACGCGCGTGCCGGAAGGCTCGCGCGCCTATGCCGGCATCGGCTGCCACTACATGGCGCAGTGGATGGAGCGGCAGACGCTCGGATTTACGCAAATGGGCGGCGAGGGGGCCAACTGGATCGGCGAAGCGCCGTTCAGCCAGCGCGAGCACGTGTTCCAGAACCTCGGCGACGGCACCTACAACCATTCCGGCTATCTCGCCATCCGCGCCGCGATCGCCTCCGGCGTGACCATGACCTACAAGATCCTGTTCAACGATGCGGTCGCCATGACCGGCGGGCAGGCGAACGATGGCGGCTTGACCGTGCCGCAGATCGCCCGTCAGGTCGCCGCCGAGGGCGCCAAGCGCGTCGTCGTCGTCACCGACGAGCCGTGGAAATATCCCAAGGACACCGACTGGCCGCGCGGGCTGACGGTGCATCACCGCGACGCGCTAGACGCGGTGCAGCGCGAATTGGCGGCGATTCCCGGCGTCACGGTGCTCATCTACGACCAGACCTGCGCCGCGGAGAAGCGCCGCCGGCGCAAGCGCGGCGCCTTCCCCGATCCGCTCAAGCGCGTGGTGATCAACGATCTGGTGTGCGAGGGGTGCGGCGATTGCGGCGTCAAGTCGAATTGCGTCTCGGTGCAGCCGCTGATGACCGAGTGGGGGCGCAAGCGCACCATCGACCAGTCGAGCTGCAACAAGGACTATTCCTGCGTGAAGGGCTTCTGCCCGTCTTTCGTGACGGTGCACGGGGCCAAACTCAAGAAGGCCGACGCCATCGCCGAGCCCGCCGACTGGCCGGCGCTGCCGGAACCGGTCATACCGCGCATCAATCATCCCTACAGCATCATCGTGACCGGCGTCGGCGGCACCGGCATCGTCACCGTTGGCGCCGTCATCGGCATGGCCGCCAACCTCGCCAACAAGGGCGCCGGCATCATCGATATGGCCGGCCTCGCCCAAAAAGGGGGGGCGGTGTACAGCCATATTCGTGTTGCCGATGATGTCGGCGACATCCATGCCATCCGTGTTGCCGCCGGCGGTGCCGACCTCGTCATCGGCGGCGACATCGTCGTCGTCGGCACCAAGAAGGTGCTGGGCGCGATCAAACACGGCCACACCAAGGTCGTGGTCAACACCGCCGAGTTCCTGCCGGGCGACTTCACCCGCAACGCCGACTTCTCGCTGCCGACCGAGCGCCTCAAGCGCACCATTGCGGGCCATGCCGGCCGCGAGCAGACCCGCTTCGTCGACGCCGGGCGGCTTGCCACCGCGCTGCTCGGCCAGTCCATCGGCGCCAACATGTTCATGCTCGGCTATGCCTATCAGCTCGGCGCCTTGCCGCTGCCGGCGGAGGCGATCGAGAAGGCGATCGAGATGAACGGCGAGGCGGTGCCGATGAACATCGCCGCCTTCCGTTACGGCCGCCGGGCCGCAATCGACCCCGCCAAACTCGAGGCGCTGGCCAAGCCGCAGCCGGAGATGCGTAACGACTCGCTGCGCTTGTCGGAATCCTTCGACGAAACGGTCTCTCGCCGCGTCGAATTCCTCACCGCCTATCAAAATGCGCGCTATGCGCAGCGCTACCGCCATTGGGTCGAAAAGGTCCGCCAGGCGGAAGCCGAGAAGGTGCCCGGCCAATGCGGGGTCGCCGAAGCGGTCGCCCGCTATCTGTTCAAGCTGATGGCCTACAAGGACGAGTACGAGGTGGCGCGCCTCTACGCCGACACGAGCTTCCTCGACCGCGTCAAATCGTCATTCGACGGCGACGATCTCCGTTTCGAATTCCACCTCGCGCCGCCGCTTCTTGCCCGCAAAGACAAGACGACCGGCGAGCCGCGGAAAATGTCGTTCGGCCCCTGGATTCTGCCGCTCTTCCGCACGCTGAAAACCTTCAAATTCCTGCGCGGCACGCCGTTCGACCCGTTCGGCTTCACTAAAGAGCGCCGCGCCGAGCGGCAATTGGTCCGCGACTACGAGGCTTTGCTCGTCAGGATCATGGCCGAACTGACGCCGTTCAATCACCAGATCGCTGTCGCTCTTGCGGCCTTGCCGGAGAAAATCCGCGGCTTCGGGCCGGTCAAGCTGCGCCATCTGGCGGCGGCCAAGGCCGAAGAAGCGGCGCTGCTCGAGCAATTCGCAAGCGGAGACGCTCCTTTGCTTAAAGCCGCTGAATAGCCAGCGCGGCTGTTTGCGACCATTTTCCAGTCCCTCCTAGGCTTGACCGCCCTTTGGCGGTGTTTTTTCATATCGAGAACAGCAATAAGAGACCGCGTCGAAAGCGGCCGAGGGTGTGCGCCGCACCAGAGGGCGGCGCCAGTTGGGAGGACAGGTTGTGGCAGCCGATGCCGCCGCCGCGGCGGACACGTTCCCCAAGCTTTTGGTCCGCAACGCCCGTTTGTTCGGGGCGCGGCCGGCGATGCGGCACAAGGACCTGGGGATTTGGCAGACGTGGACCTGGGCCGAAGTGCTCGACTTGGTCCGCGCCTATGCGGTCGGCCTCAATCGTCTCGGCATCAAGCGCGGCGAAACCGTCGCTATCGTCGGCGCCAACCGCCCCAAACTTTATTGGTCCGTCATGGCGGTGCAGATGCTTGGCGCGGTGCCGGTCCCGGTCTATGCCGATGCCGTCGCCGACGAGCTCGCTTACGTGCTGTCTCATGCAGAGGTGCGTTTCGCCGTCGTCGAGGACCAGGAGCAGGTCGATAAAATTCTCGCCGTCATGGATCGCCTGCCGAAACTGCAGGAGATGATCTACGACGAGCGGCGTGGCTTGCGCGATTACGACCACACGCACCTGCATCCGATCGACGATGTGATCGAGGAAGGCCGCAAAGCGCTCGCCGATCCCGAGGTTGCCGCGTGGCTCGACGCTGAAATAGAAGGCGGCAAGGGCTCAGACCCTTCCATCATCCTCTATACGTCGGGCACGACGGGGGTTTCGAAAGGCGTCGTGCTGACCGGCGAACGCTCGATCGTCGCCGCCTCCGACTCGGTGAGATTCGACAAGCTCACCGAGAAGGACGTCGCGCTCGCCTACCTGCCGCTCGCCTGGGTCGGCGACCACTACCTGAACTATGCGCAAGGCCTTGTCGCCGGCTTCTGCACGGCCTGCCCGGAAAACAGCGACACGGCGATGCAGGATTTGCGCGAAATCGGACCGACATTCTATTTCGCGCCGCCGCGCACGCTCGAATTGCTGCTCACCCGCGTGACCATCCGCATGGAGGATGCGGGCTTCCTCAAGCGCAAGATGTTCCACTTCTTCATCGACGTCGCGCGCAAGTACGGCGAACGCATTCTCAACAAAGAGCCGGTGCCGATCTTCGGCAGGCTGCTTTATTGGCTCGGCGAGCTGCTCGTCTATGGCCCGCTCAAAAATGTGCTTGGTTTCTCGAAAGTCCGCGTGGCCTACACGGCGGGCGAGGCGATCGGTCCTGACCTCTTTGCTTTCTATCGCTCGATCGGCCTGAACTTGAAGCAGCTCTACGGTCAGACCGAAGCCTTCCTTTATCTGACCGCGCAGCCCGACGGCCAAATCTACGCCGATACGGTGGGGCCGGTGTTTCCAAATGTCGATATCCGCATCGCCGAAGACGGCGAGGTATTGTTCAAATCGCCCGGCATGTTCGAGGGCTACTTCAAGGACGAACAGAAGACGGCCGAGGTGATGACGCCAGACGGCTACGTCAAGACCGGCGATGCCGGGTTCTTCGACGAGAAGACCGGCCACCTCAAGATCATCGACCGCGCCAAGGACGTCGGCAGGCTCAATAACGGCACGCTGTTCCCGCCAAAATACATCGAAAACAAGCTCAAGTTCTATCCGAACATCCGCGAGGCGGTCGCGTACGGCGACAAGCGCGATTTCGTCGCGGTGATGCTCAACATCGATCTAACCGCGGTCGGTAGCTGGGCCGAACGCAATAACGTTGTGTACGCCTCCTATCAGGAGCTCGCGCAGCATCCGCTCGTCTACGACATGATCGAGAAGCACGTCGCGGAAGTGAACAAGTCGCTGGCCGCCGACAAGATGATGGCGGGCGCACAGATCAAGCGTTTCCTCATCCTGCACAAGGAACTCGACGCTGACGACGGCGAGCTTACACGTACGCAGAAGGTCCGCCGCGGCTTCATCGCCGAGCGCTACGCGCCCCTGATCAAGGCGCTGTACGGCGGCGCTCCGGAAGCCGACATCGCCACCGAGGTCACCTTCGAGGATGGTCGCAAAGGGGTGATCAAGGCGCGGGTCAAAATCCGCGATATGAAGATCGAGCCGGCGTCGCCAGCAATGGGGAAGGCGGCATGAGCAAGGATAAGAAGCGCGGAGCCGTCGCATGAGAGCGCCGAGCGGCCCGGACGTCGCCGTCGGCGAGGTGCTGCTCTCGGTGGAGAATGTGTCGCTGTCCTTTGGCGGCGTCAAAGCGGTGAGCGACGTCTCGTTCGATATCCGCAAGGGGGAAATTCGCGCGATCATCGGGCCGAACGGCGCCGGCAAGACGTCGATGCTCAATATCATCAACGGCTTTTATCACCCGCAGCAGGGCCGCATTACCTTCAAGGGCATGACGCGCGCAAAAATGCGGCCCTATGAAGCGGCCTACGGCGGGATCGCCCGCACTTTTCAGAACGTCGCCTTGTTCCGCGGCATGACCGCGCTCGACAACATCATGGCCGGCCGCTCGCTCAAGATGCACCGCGGCTTTTTCTGGCAGTTGCTGCGCCACGGACCGGCGCTGGAGGAGGAGGTCGAGCACCGACGCCGCGTCGAGGAGATCATCGACTTCCTCAAAATCCAGGAAATTCGCCGCACGCCGGTCGGCCGACTGCCCTATGGCCTGCAAAAGCGCGTCGAACTTGGCCGCGCACTGGCGATGGAACCCGATCTCCTGCTGCTCGATGAGCCGATGGCCGGCATGAATCTCGAAGAGAAAGAGGACATGTCGCGCTTCATCCTCGATGTGAACGATCACTACGGCACGACGATCGCGCTGATCGAGCACGACATGGGCGTTGTGATGGACCTTTCAGATCGCGTCGTGGTGCTCGACCACGGCGTCAAGATCGCCGACGGCACGCCGGCCCAAGTCAAGAGCGACCAGGCGGTCATCGATGCCTATCTCGGCGTCGCGCACTGAGGATCGTGTCATGCACATGCTCTACATGATCTTCGTGGACCCCTTTGTGCAGATGGGCAGCGCGCCCGATTTGTTCGCGCAGACGCTGTGGGAAGGGCTGGTGGCCGGCGTCCTCTACGCGCTGATCGCGCTCGGCTTTGTGCTGATCTTCAAAGCGTCCGGGGTGTTCAATTTCGCGCAAGGCATCATGGTGGTGTTCGCGGCGTTGACGCTCGTCGGCCTCTACGAGCATGGTGTGCCCGCGTTTCTGGCGCTCGCGCTCACCGTCGGCGTGATGCTGCTGCTGGCGATCGCCATTGAGCGGCTGGTGTTGCGTCCGCTCGTCAATCAGCCGGAAATCATCTTGTTCATGGCGACCTTCGGGCTGACCTATATCCTGATCGGTTCCGGCGAATTGATTTTTGGCGGCGACCCCAAGGTTATGATCTCCGACAAGCTGCTGCTGCCGAGCGGCGCCTACCAAATCAAGATGCTCGGCGGCTTCGTGCAGATGCAGAAGATCGATATCGCGGCGGCCATCATCGCCTCGGCCATGGTTGTCGGTCTCGGCATCTTCTTCCAGAAGACGCGCATCGGCCGCGCCCTGCGCGCCGTGGCAGACAGCCACCGCGCCGCGCTCTCCGTCGGCATCTCGCTCGAATACATCTGGGTCGTGGTGTGGTTCGCCGCCGGCGTCGTCGCGTTGGCCACGGGAATTATGTGGGGCGCGCGCTCGAATGTGTCCTTCGCTCTCGAGATTATCGCGCTGAAGGCGTTGCCCGTGCTGATCCTCGGTGGCTTCACGTCTATTCCCGGCGCCATCATCGGCGGCGTCATCATCGGTGTCGGCGAGAAAATCGGCGAATTCTATTGGGGTCCGCTGTTCGGCAGCGGCATCGAGGACTGGTTCGCCTATGTCATCGCCTTGATCTTCTTGCTGTTCAGGCCGCAGGGCCTGTTCGGCGAGCGCATTATCGAACGGATCTGAGCTATGCTTTACCGCGAAGCCGGACAGTTCAAGACCAGCTACCGCGCCGACCAGGCGCTATTTCCGATCCGGCAAGACCAGATCGGAATCATCCTCATTCTGCTCGTCGCATTCGTCGTGGTGCCGTTGACCGCATCGCCGTTCATGATCGATTCGTTTCTCACGCCGATTCTGATCTACTCACTCGCCGCAATCGGCCTCAATTTGCTCACCGGCTATACCGGGCTGTTGTCGCTCGGCACTGGCGCCTTCATGGGTGTCGGCGCCTATGGCTGCTACAAGCTGACCACCTTCTTCCCCGGCATCAGTATTATTGTGCTGATCATCGGCTCTGGCTTTCTCGCCGCAGCCGCCGGCATTGTGTTCGGCTTACCTAGTCTGCGCATCAAAGGTTTCTATCTCACGGTCGCGACGCTCGCCGCGCAGTTTTTCCTCTCCTGGTGCTACATTCGCGTACCCTGGCTGTATAACTACAACGTTTCCGCCTCGATCGAAGTGCCGGAGCGGCTGGTGTTCGGCATTCCGATTACCGGACCCACGGCAACGGTCACCACGCGCTATCTTGTCGTTCTCGCAATCGTGACGGTGATGACCTGGGCGGCGTCCAACCTGATCCGCGGCCGCATTGGCCGTGCCTGGATGGCGATCCGCGATATGGATATCGCCGCCGAGTTGATCGGCATCAAGCCTTATCAAACCAAGCTGCTCGCTTTTGCGGTGTCGTCGTTCTATTGCGGCGTCGCCGGCGCGATGCTGGTCTTTCTCTACCTGGGCAATGCCGAGTCCGAGAGCTTCAGCATCAACCAGTCATTCCTGGTGCTGTTCATGATCATTATCGGCGGGCTCGGCAGTCTGCTCGGCTCCTTCTTCGGCGCCACCCTGATTTACGGGCTGCCGATTGTCATGCGCATGACCAAGGAAAGCTTTGGCATCGGCGTGACCTCCGCCACGCTCGAACAGATCAACTTTATCACCTTGGGAACCCTCATCATTTTGTTCTTGATCGCCGAACCTAGCGGGCTCGCCCGGCTCTGGCAGATCGGCAAGCAGAAATTGAGGGTGTGGCCTTTCCCCTATTGAAAGGGCACACTTGCGCCAATGCCCCTGCCGGCGCCAAGGCGCGGAGCGGGGGGTACCCTCGGCACCGAGGGGGACATGAAAGCCGGAGGTCCAAACCGCCGGCGCAGAAGGGAGAAACAAGATGCGTTTGAAACACATCGTGCTCGGCACGGCCGTTGCGAGCCTGATCGGGGGCTCGGCCCTGATCTCGCAGGCCTCGGCCGAAACATTCGTGCCGCTGTTCACCTATCGCACCGGGCCGTTCGCCAATTCCGGCATCCCGATCGCCAACGGAATGCATGATTATTTCGCCATGCTGAACGCCCGGGACGGCGGTATCGGCGGCTCGAAGATCGCGATCGAGGAGTGCGAGACCGGGTACAAGAACGAGAAGGGCGTCGAATGCTATGAATCGGTCAAGGGCAAGCACCCCGCGGTGATCACGCCCTATTCGACCGGCATCACGCTGGCGCTGATTCCGAAGGCGGCGGTGGACCACATCCCGATCCTGTCGATGGCTTACGGTCTGTCCGCCTCGGCGGTCGGCAATGACTTCCCCTGGATCTTCAATCCGCCGTCGTCTTATTGGGACGGCCTGTCCATCATCATCCGCTACATCGGCGGCAAGGAAGGCGGCCTCGACAAGCTCAAGGGCAAGACCATCGGCTACATCTTCTTCGATGGCGGTTACGGTCGCGAGCCGCTGCCGCTGCTGCATAGCCTGGCCAAGGACTACGGCTTCACCGTCAAGGAATACCCCGTGCCGCCGGCACAGATGCAGAACCAGTCGAGCCTTTGGCTCAGCGTCCGCCGCGATCGCCCGAACTACATGATTATGTGGGGCTGGGGTGCGATGAACCCGACGGCGGTGCAGGAAGCCGCCAAAACCGGTTTCCCGATGGATCACTTCATCGGCATCTGGTGGTCGGGCAGCGAGGACGACGCGCGTCCCGCCGGCGCCGGCGCCAAAGGCTATCTGTCGCTCAACTTCAATGCGGTGGGCGACAACTTCCCGGCCATCCAGGACATCAAGAAGTACGTCATCGGCAAAGGCAGTGTCACCGATCCGAAGACGGTGGGCGAGAACTTCTACAATCGCGGTGTCATGAACGCCGCCGTGATCGCAGAAGCCATTCGCAACGCGCAGAGCCTCACCGGAAAGAAGGACATCACCGGCGACGAAATGCGCCGCGGTCTGGAAACGCTGCAAATCACGCCTGCCCATTGGAAGTCGATCGGGCTGCCGGACTTCGCTGCGCCGGTGTCGGTGAGCTGCGCCGACCACAACGGTCACGCCGCCGCTTACGTGCAACAGTGGGACGGCGCCAAATGGGTGAAGGTCTCCGACTGGATCGAGCCCATGAAGGACAAAGTGATGCCGCTGATCGATCAAGCGGCCGCCGACTATGTCAGCAAGAATGCCGGCTGGCCGAAGCGCACCGAGGCTTGCGACAAGTCCTCGTAAGACGCTCGTGAGATCGACCTCTCCCCGCCCTGCGGCGGGGAGAGGCTCCTGGAATCCTTGATGTCCGCTGTCACGCAGACCGAAACGACGGCCGCCGCTCCGGCGGCGAAGATCCTTTCGGTCAACAATATCGAGGTCATCTACGACCACGTCATCCTGGTGCTCAAGGGCGTGTCGCTCGAGGTGCCGCGCGGCGGCATCGTGGCGCTGCTCGGCGCCAACGGCGCCGGCAAGACGACCACCCTGAAGGCGATCTCCAATCTGCTGCACGCCGAGCGCGGCGACGTCACCAAGGGCTCGATCGTGTTCGATGGCGCCGAGGTGCAGGACCTCTCGCCCAACGAGCTGGTGCGGCGCGGCTGCATCCAGGTGATGGAGGGGCGCCAGTGCTTCGCGCATCTCACGGTCGAGGAGAATCTGCTCACCGGCGCCTTCACCCGTCGCGACGGCCGCGCCGCCGTGCGCAAGGACCTCGAGCTCGTCTATTCGTACTTTCCGCGGCTGGCCGAGCGCAAGGACGCGATGGCCGGCTACACCTCCGGCGGCGAGCAGCAGATGTGCGCGGTCGGCCGCGCGCTGATGTCGCGGCCGAAGATGATCCTGCTCGACGAGCCGTCGATGGGGCTGGCGCCGCAGATCGTCGAGGAGATCTTCGGCATCGTCAAAGACCTCAACGAGAAGGAGGGCGTCTCCTTCCTGCTCGCCGAGCAGAACACGCATATGGCGCTCAAGTTCGCGCGCTACGGCTATATCCTGGAGAACGGCCGCGTGGTCATGGACGGCGCCGCCAAATCGCTGGCCGAGAACGAGGACGTCAAGGAATTTTACCTCGGCATCGCCGAGGGTAAGCGCAAGTCGTTCCGCGAAGGCAAGCACTACCGCCGCAGGAAACGGTGGCTGGCCTGATGGCCGATCACTACGACGCGCTCGAAACGCGTGACCCGGCGCAGCGCGAGCGCGAACAGCTTGCGCTGCTCGCCGACATCGTGGCGCACGCCATGACTGCGCCCGGCTGGGCCGCGCACCTCGATGGCGTCGATCCGAGATCGATCACATCGCGTGCGGCGCTTTCCAAGCTGCCGGTCCTGCGCAAATCCGATGTCGCCGCTTTGCAGAGAGCGCGCCCGCCGTTCGGCGGCTTCAATGTCACGCCACCCGGCAAAGCCAAGCGCCTGCAGATGTCGCCGGGTCCGATTTTCGAGCCGCAAGGCTGGAGCAAGGACATCGGCCATTGCGCGCGGGCGCTGTTCGCCGCGGGCTTCCGCACCGGCGACATCGTGCACAATTCGTTTTCCTATCACCTGACGCCCGGCGCCTACATTGTCGAGGCGGGCGCGCATGCGCTCGGCTGTGCGGTCATTCCCGGCGGCGTCGGCAATACCGAGCAGCAACTGGATGCGATCGCGCACTACAAGCCTGTCGGCTATGTCGGCACGCCGGACTTCCTGAAAATTCTCCTCGATACCGCGTCAAAGGCGGGCAAGGACGCTTCCTCTCTCAAGCGCGCTTTGGTCTCGGGCGCGGCTCTGCCAGCAAGCCTGCGCGACGAACTTGAGCGCCGCGGCGTCGCCGTGCTGCAATGCTATGCCGTCGCCGAGGTCGGCGTGATTGCCTACGAGAGCGAGGCGCGAGAGGGCATGATCGTCAACGAGAGCGTGATCGTCGAGATCGTGCGCCCCGGCACCGGCGATCCCGTGCCGCACGGCGAGGTGGGCGAAGTGGTGGTCACGTCGTTTAGTCCGGACTATCCGATGATCCGCCTTGCCACCGGCGATCTGTCCGCCATTCTTCCCGGCCGCTCGCCCTGCGGTCGCACCAATATCCGCATCAAGGGGTGGATGGGGCGCGCCGACCAAACGGCCAAGGTCAAAGGCATGTTCGTTCATCCCCGGCAGATTGCCGAGGTTGCGGCACGCCACCCCGCGCTCAAGCGGCTGCGTCTTGTCGTTACACGCGACAACGAACAAGACGCGATGACTTTGGTCGCCGAATGCGCCTCGCCTGATGACTCGCTGGAAAGCGCCGTCGCCGCGACGCTGCAGTCGGTTACCAAGCTCAAAGGCGCCGTGAAACTGGTGCCGCCGGGTACTTTACCGAATGACGGCAAGGTGATCGCCGACGAGCGGCCGATCGGGTAAGCTCATGGCCGGGCATACCGGTCCGCAGCGCAGCCTCGCTTCGCTGCCTATCCCGGCCATCCACCTCTTTCGCGCCGCAGTGAGGGCTTGGACGCTTGCGACTTGACCGCGCCGGCCGTTTGCCGCTCTTTGCCGGCATGAGCAAAGCGCGCCATTTGTCGCCCGAGCGCCCGCAAATTCCGCCGCGTCGCATCGGCGTGCTTCTGGTCAATCTCGGCACGCCTGACGCGACCGATTACCGGTCGATGCGGCGCTACCTCAAGGAATTTCTCTCGGACCGCCGCGTCATCGAAGAGAACCGGATCAAGTGGTGGCTGGTCCTCAACTGGATCATTTTGACCGTTCGCCCCCGCCGCAAAGGCCGCGACTACCGGAAGATTTGGAACAAACAGCGGAACGAGTCGCCGCTGAAAACGATCACGCGCTCGCAATCTGATAAGCTGGAAGAGATCGCCGACAAGATCGACAAACGCATCCGGGTCGACTGGGCCATGCGCTACGGTAGCCCATCGATCGCCGCCCGCCTGGAGGCGCTCGCCGAGCAGAATTGCGACCGCATTCTGCTCGTGCCGCTCTACCCGCAATATGCGGCCGCCACCACCGCGACGGTTTGCGACGAGGCGTTCCGCGCGCTGATGAAAATGCGTTTTCAGCCGAGCTTGCGGGTTGCTGCGCCTTATTATGCCGAGCCCGTCTACATCGAGGCGCTGGCGAATTCGATCAACGCCGAGTTGGCCAAACTCAAGTTCGAGCCGGACGTTATTGTGGCGTCCTATCACGGCATGCCGGAAGATTACATCAGCAAGGGCGATCCTTACGCCTCGCAATGCGCCGAGACGACGCGCCTGCTGCGGCAAAAATTGAACATGGGCGAAGAACAGCTCCTCATGACATTTCAATCGCGATTTGGCCGGGCGGAATGGATAAAACCTTATACCGACGCCACGGTGAAACGGCTTGCAAAGCAGGGGGTGAAAAATCTTGCGGTGGTCACACCCGGTTTTGCCGCCGATTGCCTGGAAACCCTGGAGGAGATCGGCATCGAGAACGCCGAAATTTTTCGTCATGCCGGCGGGGAGAACTTTGCCGCGATTCCGTGTCTCAACGACGGGCCGGGCGGCATGGCGGTCATCCGGGACGTCCTCACCCGTGAACTGAAGGGCTGGATTTAGCCTCGATCTGCGGCGCGCCGGCGGCGGCAACGCCTCGTTAACCATGCGCCTTTAACGTCCGTTAACCACTTCCCGCCGTTTCTGCGGGCGCTCGCCCATGGGCGCGCCCGGCGCGACGGCTTATGGAGCGAAAGCGGACGTGCTGCGGTTGAAGCTTTGGAGCTTGGGCGCGAGGCGCGGTCTCCTAATGGCCGCCTGCGTCGCGCTCGCCGGCACGGCGCGCGCCCAGACCGCGATGGTCAATCCCGATCCTTTCGCGCCGCAAGCTGAAACGAACCCGTTCAACCCGCCACGCTTCGAAAAAAAGCCGCCGGCGCCGCGCGCGCAATCCGATCAGCCGACGACTTTTGTGCCTCCTCCATCGGGCGCGGGCGCGACCGGCTTCGATGCCACTAACGCGCGCAAGAAAACAAGGTCGAAAAAGAAAACGGACTCAGCTGCGCAGCCTTTGGTCGCGCCAAGCGCGGTGCCGGCGAGTGCGGGAACGCAGCAAGCCTCGCCGCCGGTTTCGCCATACCAAGTTCCGCCCCCGCCATTGCAGGGTGACGAGAACGCGGCATTCGCCCAAGCAGCACCGGGCGCGCCGCCAGTCGAACCGGTCGAGCCAATTGCAAAACCGAAGAAGCACAAGAAATCCGTCGAGGACGATCCCTATGCCCCGCTTGGCATTCGTGCCGGCACCTTTGATTTCTTTCCCGCGGTCGAAGCATCGGCCGGCTACAACACCAATCCCGGACAATTGCAGAATGCCAAAGGTGCGGCGGTCTACAGCGTCGCGCCGGAACTGAAGGCGCAGTCGGACTGGTCGCGGCACGAGCTGAAGGCCGATCTGCGCGGCAGCTACAATTGGTACAGTCCGGACCAGACTCCATCGTTGAACCGGCCATATTTCGACGGCAAGGTTACCGGTCGTGTTGACGTGATGCACGCAACGCGTATCGACCTCGACAGTCATTTGCTGGTGTCGACCGACAATCCGAACAGCCCGAACCTGCAAGCGGGACTCGCCAAGCTTCCGATCTACACCGACTTCGGCGGGGCCATCGGGCTCGGCCAGAAGTTCAATCGGTTCGATCTCTCGGTCAAAGGTGAGGCCGAACGCATAGTCTATCAGAACTCTCTGCTCACCGACGGCACCACGGTGAGCAACGGCGATCGCAATTACGATCAATACGGCGGCAGGCTGCGCGGCGGCTACGAGATGCTGCCCGGCATGATGCCCTTCGTCGAATTCGAGACCGATAAGCGCGTGCACGACCTCAATACCGATTTTTTTGGCTTTCAACGCGATTCCACCGGCGTGACCGGCAAGGCCGGCACCACCTTCGAGATGTCCAAGCTGCTGACCGGCGAGATCGCGCTGGGCTATACCCGGCGCGTATATCAGGACCCGCGCTTGCAAGACGTCGCCGGTCTCATCGGAGATGCCTCGCTCGTGTGGACGGCGACGGCCCTCACCACTGTGAAACTCACCGGTTCGTCGACGGTCGGGGAAGTTACCGTGCCCGGCGCGTCCGGCGCGCTCTACCGCGACGTCGGTCTGCAAGTCGATCATGCTTTCCGGCGCTGGCTTGTCGGCACCGTGAAAGTCGGCTTCGGCTTTGACGACTATGTGGGATTGTCGCGCGAGGACAAACGCTTCTCTGTTGCCGGCGGCCTGACCTACAAATTCGATCGCTCATGGCAAGTCAAAGGCGAGGTACGGCAGGATTGGCTGCGCTCAAACCTGTCCGGCAATGACTACAATGCCACTACGATGCTGCTGACGCTGCGCTGGCAGAAGTAGCTTACCTGTCGCCAAGCAGCGTCTTCAGTTCGTGCCGGAATTCCGGTGCGATGTCGGGCCGCTCGAGAGCATAAGCGACGTTAGCGGCAAGAAAGCCGATTTTCGAGCCGCAGTCGAAGCTGCGGCCCTCGAATTTGAGGCCGTAAAATGGCTGCGTGCGCGCAAGGGCTACCATCGCGTCGGTGAGTTGAATTTCGCCGCCGGTACCGGCGGCCTGTTTCTCCAGAATGTCGAAAATTTCAGGTTGCAGGATGTAGCGTCCGGTTATGGAGAGATTGGAGGGCGCTTCCGCCCGCTTCGGCTTTTCTACCATGGCAGTAATTTGGAAGGCCTTACCTTTGCCCGCCCCGACCCCGACCACGCCGTACATGTGCACGCGGTCGGCCGGGACTTCTTCAACGGCGACGATATTGACTTTGCCGTCGAGCTCTTTGGCGACATCGATCATCTGTGCCAGACAGCCGCGTGGATGTTGGACGAGCACGTCGGGAAGCAGGAGTGCGAAAGGCTCGCGACCGACCAACTCGCGCGCGCACCAAACAGCGTGGCCGAGACCGAGCGGCGACTGCTGACGGGTAAAGCTCGCGGTGCCCGCTTCCGGCAGGTCGCCCGAGAGCAGGGTCAGTTCGTTTTTCTTGCCGCGCTCGGTGAGCGTGAGCTCCAGCTCGAATTGCCGGTCGAAATGATCCTCGATCACGCTCTTATTGCGTCCGGTGACGAAGATGAAGTGTTCAATGCCCGCCTGCCGTGCTTCGTCGACCACGTGCTGAATGAGGGGCCGATCGACAACCGGCAGCATTTCTTTCGGCATCGCCTTGGTGGCCGGCAAGAAGCGGGTTCCAAGGCCGGCGACAGGGAATATGGCTTTGCGAATGCGCGTCATCGGTCGGCGGATCAGCCCGTTCGCTGCAGGAAAAGCACGGCTGACGCCGTCGGTCCAGATGTGACTCTGATAATCTTCATATTAACGTCCCTGCAACCCAAACGGGGCAGCCTGCGCCACGGGCAGGTGAGGGGATACGATCCGCATGAAAAAGTCACTCTCTCTTGCCGCGATTCTGGTAACCGCAGCCGGCGGGGTTGCGGCGGCCCAATCGAGCCGCGTGGAGTTCGTTACCGGCACGATCTCCCCGCCATCCAGGCCCGCGACAGCGGCTTGGAGCGGGCAAGGTGGCGGCTCCGGCGACCCGCGCATGAGCGCAGAGGCGATCCGCGCCGCAGCGGAGAATTTTCATCGATGCCTCGATCGGCTGTGGCCGCTGGCTGCGCGGCGCCGCGTCTCGCGCGAGACGTTCGTGCACTACACCGCCTCCCTCACACCCGATTTGCAGATCATGGATCTGCTGGACCATCAGCCCGAGTTCACCAAAGCGGTCTGGGATTATCTCGACACGCTTGTCACCGAAGAGCGCATCGCCAAGGGCCGGGAGTTGCTCGCCAAGTATCGCGCCGTCTTCGATGCCGCCGAACGCGTCTACGGCGTGGATCGCCACATCATTACGGCTATTTGGGGCGTGGAAAGCAACTACGGCACGCAAGGCGGCAGCCGGCCGGTGATCCGCTCGACCGCGACGCTTGCCTGTATCGGCCGCCGCCAGGACTATTTCCGCGACGAATTCCTCGCGACGTTGGAGATCCTGCAGCACAACGATATTCGCCCCGATCGCCTGGTCGGTTCATGGGCCGGTGCATTTGGACCCACCCAGTTCATGCCGACCGCCTTCGAGCGCTACGCCGTGGATTTTGACCGCGACGGGCGCCGCGATGTCGTGGATTCGGTGCCTGACATCATCGCTTCGACCGCAAACAATTTAAAAATGGATGGCTGGGCACCCGGGCAGACCTGGGGCTACGAGGTCGTGGTGCCGGCGACCTTCAATTTCATGCTTGCCGACCGCCGCCGCGCCATGCCGATAAGCCAATGGCAGCGCTATGGGATCGCGCGGCCGCATGGCCTGCCGTTTCCCCGCCCGAGCGACGAGGCTTTTTTGCTGATACCCGCCGGCGTGCAGGGTCCGGGCTTTCTCATGCTGCACAATTTTCGGGTCATCATGCGTTACAACCCCGCCGAGGCCTACGCCCTCGCGATCGGACATCTCGCCGACCGCCTGCGCGGGGCCGGGCCGTTCGCGCAAACTTGGCCTCGCTACGAGCGGGTGCTGTCGCGCGACGAACGACTTGAACTGCAGCAGCTTCTGAGCAGCAGAGGTTACGACGTGGGCGAGCCGGACGGTCATTTCGGCATCAAGACCAGGATGGCAATCCGTGAGTTCCAGGCAAAAAACGGCAAAATACCTGACGGTTTTGCCTCGGTGACGCTGCTCGATCAATTGCGCGCGCGCTGAAGGTTAACGGGCGGTCCTTCGGGTTGACATTTTTTGCGGTCTATTGACCCATGGGCGGCGGCACACCTGCCGTTGAGGCCTTGGGCGAATGTTGAGCACACGACGGCTTTCGCGTTGGGCGATCGGAGCGGCGATTCTCGCGCTTGCCGACTGCGCGGGCCTGCTCGGCATCGAGCTTGCGAGCACGGTGCCGGCGCATGCGCAGTTCTTCGGCGACGATCGCTATCCGTTCTTGCGCCGACAGCGACAGCAGGGCGGCTTCTTCCACGATCTCTTCGGCAATCCCACTCAACGCCGCTACGAGCGTCCGTATGAGCCTTCGGAAGGCGGGCAGCGCACCGATCGCGCCCCGCCGCCGCATAAGGCCGATAAGAACGTGACGCCCACGTCCACCATCGTGGTCATGGGCGATGGGATGGCCGACTGGCTGGCCTATGGACTCGAAGATGCGTTTTCCGATCAGCCGGAGGTCGCCATCGACCGCCAGGCCAAGTATCACTCCGGCCTGCTGCGGTACGACACTAAGGGCGACCTCGATTGGTGGCACGTCGCACGCGACATTCTCACCAAGGAGAAGGCCAATTATGTGGTGATGATGATCGGGGTCACCGACCGCGAAAATATCCGCGAGAAAGATCTTGCCAAGGAAGCCGAAAAGCAGAAGGCGGACAATTCCGCCGAGAACAAGGATGCCAGCAAGCAAGCGCCGGACGGCAAGCCGGGCGAGGACCAAAACGGCAAGCAGGACATTTTGGCGCCGGAGCCTAAGGGCAAGAAGGCCAGTGGCGTTGTCGAATTCCGTAGTGATCAATGGGCGGCCATCTACTCGCGGCGGATCGACGAGACCATCGCCGCGCTGAAGAGCAAGGGAGTGCCGGTGTTCTGGGTCGGCTTGCCGTCGATCCGCGGCACCAAATCGACGGCGGACGCCGTCTATCTCAATGAGCTCTACCGTGCACGAGCCGAGCGTGCCGGCATCAACTACATCGACGTGTGGGACGGTTTCGTCGACGACGCCGGCAAGTTCTCCAGCTACGGGCCCGATTACGAAGGTCAGATGCGGCGCTTGCGCTCGGCCGACGGTGTGTTCTTCACCAAATATGGCGCGCGCAAGCTCGCTCACTATGTCGAGCGCGAAATTCGCCGCTATATGAGCAACCGCGCGCCGGTCGCGCTGCCCAATGCGCCGATTGCAGTGCCGCCCAGCGCCGGAAAATCGGCGGCGCGGCCGGTGGCTGGCCCGGTGGTTCCCTTGACCACGATCGGCGGCAACGCCGACCAACTACTGGGCGGCGCCGGGTCACGCCCGGCTTACGGCGACGCCACCGCCGCCGATGTTCTCATCAAGGGCGAGCCGGTCAACGCGCCGCCGGGACGCGCCGACAATTTCAACTGGCAGGGCAGCGAGGCGAGCGGCGCCGCGCCTGCTGCCGCGGCGGCGCTGGCGCGCACCGAGCCGCAGCCGGATGTCAAGCAGAGCCAGCCGAAGAGCGGGGACGGCGAAACAAAGAGCGGAGCCAAAGGCGAGAGCAAGCCGCAGTCCAAATCCGCCGGCAAGCCCGAGCAAACGGCAGCAGAGAACGGCCAGCCTGCGCCCCCCGCGAATGTACCGGCAAAGCCGGCGCATCATCCACCGCCGCCGCGCAAGCACTCGATCTTTCCGCTGCGCAATCCGTTCGGCTGGTTGCGCTGACCGTCAGCGCGGCAGTGTCGTCGCGCCCATCAGGAACTTGTCGACCGCGTGCGCGCACTGCCGGCCTTCGCGGATTGCCCACACCACGAGGGACTGGCCCCGGCGCATGTCGCCGGCGGCGAATACTTTCGGGATCGAGGTTGCATAAGCCGATGTGTCGGCTTTGACGTTGCCGCGCTGGTCGAGCTCGATGCCGAGGGTCTTGATCATGCCCTCGTGCACCGGATGCACAAACCCCATGGCAAGCAACACCAAATCGGCCTCGATGGCGAATTCGCTGCCCGGCACCGGCTGAAGCGCGGAGTCGACCTGGATGCAATGCAACTTCTTCACCGCTCCGTTCGCACCGGAAAACTTCTGGGTGAGCACGGCAAATTCGCGTTTGGCGCCTTCCTCGTGGCTCGATGAGATGCGCAGCTTCAGCGGCCAATCCGGCCAGGTCAGCATCTTGTTCTCGCGCTCGGGCGGCTGCGGCATGATCTCGAAATTGGTGACCGAGACGGCGCCCTGCCGGATCGAGGTGCCGATGCAGTCGGAGCCGGTGTCACCGCCGCCGATCACCACGACTCTCTTGCCGGTCGCCAGGATCGGTTCGCCTTGCAGCAGCGGCTCGCCGGACACGCGCCGGTTCTGCTGCGGCAGGAAATCCATCGCGAAATGGATGCCTTTGAGATCGCGCCCCGGGATCGGCAGGTCGCGCGGCTTCTCGGCGCCTCCCGCCAATACGACCGCATCGTGCTCGTCAAGCAGCCGCTCGACCGGCACATTCACGCCGACGTCGGCGCCGTAATGGAATTGCACGCCTTCCGCGGCCATCTGCGCGACGCGGCGGTCGACGTGGATCTTCTCCATCTTGAAGTCGGGAATGCCGTAGCGCAGCAGGCCGCCGGCCTTCGCCCAGCGCTCATAGATGTGCACGTCGTGACCGGCGCGGGCGAGTTGCTGGGCGCAGGCGAGGCCCGCCGGTCCTGAGCCGACGATTGCGACTTTTTTCCCCGTCTTGTGTGCGGGCACTTCGGGCTTGAGACCTTGCGCGATGGCGCGATCCGCGATCTCGCATTCGATGGTTTTGATGGTGACCGGGTTCTCGTCGATGTTGAGCGTGCAGGAGGCTTCGCACGGCGCCGGACAGATGCGTCCGGTCACTTCGGGGAAATTGTTTGTCGAGTGCAAATTGCGCGCGGCCTCGTCCCAGCGACCGCGATAGACGAGGTCGTTCCAATCCGGGATCTGATTGTTGACAGGGCAGCCGGTCGGCGCCCCGGTAATGCGGCTCGTGCCGTGGCAATACGGCACGCCGCAATCCATGCAACGCGCCGCCTGGTCGCGCAGCTCCGTTTCGGGCAGCGGTAGCACAAACTCGTGCCAATGCTTGATGCGCTGCTCGACCGGCTCGTAGTCGCGATCCTCGCGCTCGATTTCGAGAAAACCCGTGACTTTGCCCATGCTACTCCGCGGCCTGCATCGTCGTGGCCTTTTCCTTCGCCATTTCCGCGAGCGCACGGCGGTATTCGACGGGCATCACTTTCTTGAACAGCGGGCGATAGCGTTTCCACTCGGCGAGAATTGCGGCTGCGCGCTTGGAGCCCGTGTAGCGCGCGTGCTTCGAGATCAGCAGGTGCAGCCGCTCGGCGTCATTGTTGGTCAGGTCCGACATGATTTCGACGCGGCCGTGGCTCTCGAGATCGTTGTAATGGCCATATTCCTGCTCGGATACCTCTTCCTCTTCGATAACCGGCTCGAGCTCGACCATCGCCATGTTGCAGCGGGTCTTGAAGGAGCTGTCTTCATCGAGAACGTAGGCGATGCCGCCGGACATGCCGGCTGCAAAGTTGCGGCCGGTATAACCGAGCACGACCACCACGCCGCCGGTCATATATTCGCAGCAATGGTCGCCGGCCCCTTCGATCACGGCGATGGCGCCGGAGTTGCGTACGGCAAATCGCTCGCCGGCGACGCCGCGGAAATAGCATTCGCCCTCAATAGCGCCGTACAGGACGGTATTGCCGACGATGATCGATTCTTCCGGCACGATGGCGCTGTCCGCCGGCGGCCGGATGATCAGGCGTCCGCCGGAAAGGCCCTTGCCGACATAGTCGTTGGCGTCTCCCTCGAGTTCGAAGGTGATGCCGCGCGCGAGCCAGGCGCCGAAGCTTTGTCCGGCGGTGCCGGTGAAGCGCACATGAATGGTTCCGTCCGGCAGACCCTCGTGTCCGTAGCGCTTGGCGACCTCGCCCGACAGCATGCCGCCGACCGCACGATCGGTATTGCGGATTGCCGCTTGCAGCCGCAGCGGCGCGCCGCGGTCGAGCGCGGCTTGCGATTGCGCGATCAGCTTGCGATCGAGGATGTCGTGGATTTTGTGGTCTTGCTCCTCGCAATTGTAGATCGCCGTGCCTGCTTCAGCCTGCGGCTTGGTGAAGAGCTTGGAGAAATCGAGCCCTTTCGCCTTCCAGTGTTCCACCAGCCTGCGCTGATCGAGCATCTGCATCTGCCCAATCATCTCATCGAAAGTGCGGAAGCCGAGGGTCGCCATGATCTCGCGCACTTCCTCGGCGACGAAAAAGAAAAAGTTGATGACGTGCTCCGGTTGTCCCCTGAAACGCTTGCGCAGCACCGGGTCCTGGGTCGCAACCCCGACCGGACACGTGTTGAGGTGGCACTTGCGCATCATGATGCAGCCCGCTGCGATCAAAGGCGCGGTGGCAAAACCGAATTCATCGGCCCCGAGCAGCGCGCCAACCACGACGTCACGGCCGGTGCGGATGCCGCCGTCAACTTGCACAGCAATGCGGCCGCGCAGCCGATTGGCCACCAGCGTCTGGTGCGTCTCAGCCAAGCCGATCTCCCAGGGCGAACCTGCATGCTTGATCGAGGTGAGGGGGCTTGCGCCAGTGCCGCCTTCAAATCCGGCAATGGTGACGTGATCGGCGCGCGCTTTCGAAACTCCGGCGGCAACGGTACCGACGCCGACTTCGGAGACGAGCTTCACCGAGACGTCGCCGGCGGGATTGACGTTTTTGAGATCGAAGATCAGTTGGGCCAGGTCTTCGATCGAGTAAATGTCGTGGTGCGGGGGCGGCGAGATCAGGCCTACTCCGGGCGTCGAATGCCGCACTTTGGCAATGATCTTGTCGACCTTGTGCCCCGGCAACTGTCCACCTTCGCCAGGCTTGGCACCCTGCGCCATTTTGATCTGCATGACGTCGGAGTTGACAAGATATTCCGTAGTCACGCCGAAACGACCCGAAGCCACCTGCTTGATCGCCGAACGCATCGAATCGCCGTTCGGTAGTGGCTTGAAACGATCCGCCTCTTCTCCGCCTTCACCTGTATTCGATTTTCCGCCAATGCGGTTCATGGCGATGGCGAGCGTCGTGTGCGCCTCGCGGGAGATAGAGCCGAACGACATGGCGCCGGTGGAAAAACGGCGCACGATGTTTTTGGCCGGCTCGACGTCGTCAAGCGCCACTGGCTTGCGTCCGTCCTGTTCGGCGCTTTTGAGACGGAAAAGACCGCGAATGGTGAGCAGGCGCTCGTTCTGTTCGTTCACGATCTTGGCGAAGGCGCGGTAGTGATCTTGCGAGTTGCCGCGCACCGCGTGCTGTAGACTTCTCACGGTTTCTGCGGTCCACACATGATCCTCACCGCGCACGCGCACGGCATAGTCGCCGCCGACGTCGAGCATCGCCTTGTAGATCGGCGCATCGGAGAATGCGTCGCGGTGACGCCGCACGGTTTCTTCGGCGATTTCGGCGAGGCCGACTCCCTCGATGCGCGTGTGCGTGCCGGTAAAATACCGGTCGACGAAGTCCTCGCGGAGGCCGACCGCGTCGAAGATCTGCGCACCGCAGTAGGACTGATAAGTGGAGATGCCCATTTTGGACATCACCTTGAGCAGCCCTTTATCTATCGCCTTGATGTAGCGTTTCAGAACTTCCTTTTCGCCGAGTTTCTGCGGCAGCTCTTCATTGGCAGCCACCAACGTCTCAAAAGCGAGATAGGGATTGATCGCCTCGGCGCCGTAGCCGGCGAGACAAGCAAAATGGTGCACCTCCCTTGGCTCGCCGGTTTCGAGCACCAGGCCGACGGAGGTGCGCAGACCCTTGCGGATCAGGTGATGATGGACGGCGGCGCAGGCGAGCAGCACCGGTATCGGCACGCGGTCAGCGCTCGCTTTACGGTCCGACAGAATGATGATGTTGCAGCCTTGGCGCACCTCCTCTTCGGCACGCTCGCACAGTTCATCAAGCGCCCAACCGAGGCCAGCAGGCCCATGTTCGGCCGGGTAGGTGATGTCAAAGGTGTGCGATTTGAAGTGATCGCCGCTCATGGTCGAGATAGCGCGAATCTTCTCCAAATCGTCATTGGTGAGGATCGGCTGGCGCACCTCCAGCCGCTTCACCTTCGAGGTGCCTTCGAGATCGAACAAATTCGGCCGCGGCCCGATGATGGAGACGAGGCTCATCACCAATTCCTCCCTGATCGGGTCGATCGGAGGATTGGTGACCTGGGCGAAATTCTGCTTGAAATAAGTAAATAGCGACTTCGGCTTGTCGGACAACGCGGAAATGGGCGTGTCGTTGCCCATCGAGCCGACCGCTTCTTCGCCGGTCGTCGCCATAGGTATCATCAGGAACTTCAAATCTTCCTGCGTGTAGCCGAACATCTGCTGTCGATCGAGTAGCGATAAATTGGAGATCGGTGCCTCATTGGCGGTGCCGGGAAGGTCTTCCAAAACGATCTGGGTATTAGCCAGCCACTCTTTGTAAGGATGACTGCGGGCCAGTTCCGCTTTCAATTCGTCGTCAGGAATAAGCCGTCCTTGATCGAGGTCGACGAGCAGCATCTTGCCCGGCTGCAGTCGCCACTTTTTCACGATCTTATTTTCCGGGATCGGCAGAACGCCCATCTCCGACGCCATGACGATGCGGTCATCGCTGGTCAGCAGATAGCGCGCTGGACGCAGGCCGTTGCGGTCGAGCGTTGCACCGATTTGCCGGCCGTTGGTGAAGGCGATCGCCGCCGGGCCGTCCCACGGCTCCATCAGTGCGGCATTGTATTCGTAAAAGGCGCGTCGCTCATCGTCCATCAGCGGATTGCCGGCCCATGCCTCCGGAATCATCATCATCATGGCATGGGCGAGCGAGTACCCGCCTTGCACCAGGAATTCGAGTGCATTGTCGAAGCACGCAGTGTCCGACTGCCCCTCATAAGAAATCGGCCAAAGCTTGTTGATGTCCTTGCCGAAGAGCGGGGATGCGACGGAGGCCTGCCGCGCGGCCATCCAGTTGGTGTTGCCGCGCAGCGTATTGATTTCGCCGTTGTGCGCTATGTAGCGGTACGGGTGCGCAAGCGACCAAGTCGGAAATGTGTTGGTCGAAAATCGTTGGTGCACCAGCGCAAGCGCGCTCTCGAAATCCGGATCATGCAGATCGGGATAATATGTTTCGAGCTGGTCGGCGAGAAACATCCCCTTGTAGATCAGCGTACGGCAAGAGATCGACACCGGATAATAGCCCGCGGTGCGCCGCTCGCGCCGCCGATAGATCGCGTTCGAGATCGACTTGCGCAAAATATAGAGCCGACGTTCGAATTCACCTTCGCTGAGCTTCCTCTTGCCGCGCCCGATGAACACCTGCATGTGCACCGGCTCCGTCGGCTTGACGGACTCGCCGAGCGTCGAATTGTCGGTCGGCACGTCGCGCCAGCCGATGAGCGTAAGGCCTTCGCGCGCGATGACCTCCGAGTAGATGTCGCGAATGATTTGCCGCCAATTGGCATCCGTTGGCATAAACAGCTGGCCGATTGCATATTCGCCCGGCGCCGGCAGCGCGAAGCCGAGTTCGCTCGCTTTCTTGGCAAAGAACTTGTGGGGGATTTGCACCAGGATGCCGGCGCCGTCGCCCATGCGCGGGTCGGCGCCGACCGCACCGCGATGTTCGAGGTTGCAGAGGATCTTCAATCCATCTTCGATAATCTGGTGCGACTTGCGGCCTTTAATATCGGCGATGAAGCCGACGCCGCAGGAATCCTTGTCGAGCTTGGGGTCGTACAGTCCTTGCGCGGGCGGCACTCCTGGATCGGCGGCCGCGCGCGCACGGGCGGCGTCGCGTCGTTGCGCCGCTTTCGCCAATCGCCGTCTCGTTGCACGTTCGTCCATCTTGCCCCGCCTTCGGCGCACTGTCCGCGTCCGCTGCGCGTTAGCGCTGCGGCGATCCGCGTAAATCGATCCCGAGAAGAGCAGCCTTGCCGGCTGCCACGGGGCCGTGGCTGCTCCTGTTGGGCGCCATCGATGCAAGCCCCGCTATTGAGGGCCGGCCCGGTAGTCGCCAGCCATTAGGACAGTACTACTGTCCTAATGCACAATGCCAAATTTTGCCTCGCCATACAAGGTTGGTCCACGCCGGAATCGACGGAACCAGACCTTTTCTTGCGCCGCCGGCGCGCCTCGCCGGCGTGGACCGCTGCTTCGCGCCGGGTAGCCGCAATACCATTGCCACCAAGGCTAACGCCGACGAGGCCCCGAAGTTAACCGTTTAACCGTGGGAAATGGAAAACGTCGCGGCAAAGGCTGCATTGGCTATCGTCCGGAAAAGTTCGGACGGAGAGGGCGATGACCGACATAGCTGCGATTCCTCAAGCTGCCCAGCAAAGCGCCGGTGCGGCCGCCATGTCGCGGCTGGCCGACCGTCTGGCAGCGGTGACGCCGCCGGCCTATCTACCGCAGCCATCGCCCGCGGTGCAGGCGGCGCTTGCGACCAGCAAAGCGATCGCCGAGCGGGCCGCGCTCAACGCCCGCCGCTCGCGCTCGCTGACCGGCGCGGTTATCGAGGGCTTTGTCGCCGTCTGTTCGCTGATCCCTTACGCTTTTGTGGCGTTCGGTCTGCGGCTGCTGATGGCGCGGATGTTCTTCATCGAAGGGCAGACGCGGATTGACGGTCCGCACGTCGCTTATAGCGTCTACGGCTTCGATTTCTCCGCCGTGCTGCCCGCGCAAGTGCGGCCGGAAACCGTAGCGGACTTTTTGCACTACACCACATTGCCGATTCCACCGGTGCTCGCCGCCTATCTGGTCAGCTACGGCGAATTCATTCTGCCCGTGATGTTGCTGATCGGTTTGGGCACTCGTTTTGCGGCAGTCTGTTTATTGCTGATGACCGCGTTCTTCCATTTCTATGTGATGCCGGAAGCGCTGTGGAGCACCGACATCTATTGGGGCGCAATCTTGCTGGTCCTCATTTCCAACGGGCCCGGCGTACTGTCGCTCGATCATTTCCTCAAACTGGCCCGGCGCAGCTGACGTGAAGACACGGCTGATGATTGCAACGGCTGTTGCTGCCTTTGCAGCGACGGCGACCGTGGTGATGGCCGACGGCCTTTATCGAGGTGATCCAACTACGGCAGCGCACGTTTTGCCGCCCGAGACTATTCTCAACGCAGTCCGCTCGTTCGGTTTGCAGCCGACCACACAGGCGCTCCGCCGCGGACCGTATTACGTGCTGCACGCGGTCGACTCACGCGGCCTGCAAATGCGCGTCGTCGCCGATGCGCAGCTCGGCGATATCGTCTCGGTCTCTCCGCTGGTCATCCCGCGTTATGATTCGGGGCCGCGCATCATCCATGTGCCGCCGGCGGAAGGGCGGAGCGGCGGGGCCGATATCGGCGACGACGAGCTTGCTGCGCCTAGTATGGATAGCGGTGAAGCGCCGCCGACTCGGCGGATGATGCCGCATGTAAGGCACCGCCGCGAGCGCTTCCCGAAGCCGCAGACCGGAGTCGAGCGGAAGCGCCCAGTCTTGCCGCCGCGAAATGTGCTAAGTGCGCCGCCGGCCGCGGCCAGTTTGACTCCGATCCATCCGACGTCTCGGTTCAGCGAAACACCGAAGCCGGCCGAAAAATTCGCGCCGCCCGCCGACGATTCGGCGCCGACACGCGACTAGGACGTGCGAGCGGTCAGAGCGGCGCGAAATTCGGATAAGTCGCGCGCCGCCAGGGCTGTGTCTTCTCCGCATAAGCTGTGCTCTGCCGCCGGCGGGTCTCGTGCGCGTGAGTGACGGCGCCAGTTCGCGAGCGATTACGGTCGGCTTTCTGCGCGACAGCGACGTCCGTATCGCCCGCTGCGGCGGCCGCGATGTCGTCGTGCTTTAATCTGGCGACAGGAAAACTCGAATGGTCGGATTCGCGGATCAGCTTGCGATCGATTGCCTTGGCAAAGTTCTGTGTGGGCGGGTTGACAACCACGGTCGGGCGAGCCGCGAGATAAAGGGGCACGCCAATGAATAGCGCGGCACCCAACATAGTCGCCAGAATGTAGATGATCGCTGAAACAGCCAGACCGTTGTCTTTAGACGCATACATACGCTGCAAATAAGCCATTCGCTTGCATTATGTTCCCACCTCGATGCCGCACCGCTCGAAGCACTCATGCAACAACAAAAAACGCCCCGGACGAACCGGGGCGTTTCCTGCTTCGGTTGAAGCGCCTTAGGCCGCGACTTTGGTATCAATAACTTGCGGAGCGGCCTTGCCGTTACCGATCGGGATCCGACGGGGCTTCATTGCCTCGGGGACCTCGCGCACCAGGTCGACGTGCAGCAAGCCATTCTCGAGGGCCGCGCTCTTGACCTGGACGTGATCGGCGAGCTGGAAGACGCGCTCAAAGGCGCGCGCGGCAATGCCCTGATAGAGTACTTCGCCGCTCTTTTCATCTTCCTTGGTCTGCTTCTCGCCCTTGATAATCAGGGTGTTTTCTTTCGTTTCGATCGAGAGTTCGTTCTCGCCGAAACCCGCCACCGCCACGGTGATGCGATAGTCGTTCTCGCCGGTGCGCTCGATGTTGTAGGGCGGGTAGCCCGGGGACGACTCGAAGCCGTCCAGCATCGAAAACAGCCGGTCGAAGCCGATGGTGGAGCGGTAAAGGGGAGCAAGATCGAAAGTTCGCATGGCATATCCTCCTTGTTGAGCGACATGCGGGCTGATCCGCCACAAGGGCCGGACCGTATGCCCGTGCGCAGCCGGTAGGCCTGCGCAAAAAAGATATGGGACCCGCCCCGTAGGCCTGCAAGGGGCACCAAACCATTGGAAAGACGAGATTTTTGTGCGGCATTGAGGACCTGCCGCGGCCTGCTATAAGGCCCGGGCCACGCGCTCCGGCCGCCTCGGCTGTCTATGAAACTGGTCTCCATTCCTGCCAATCCGGTGCCCGATAACGCGGTGGCCGGCAGTATCAAGACCCCCGACGGGGTCAGCTTGCGCTTTGCGCGTTTTGCGCCGCCGCCGGGGCGGAAGGGCACCGTAGTGGTGTTGCAGGGCCGTGCCGAATTCATCGAAAAATACTTTGAAACTGTGCGCGACCTACGCGCGCGGGGTTTTGCCGTGGCCACTTTCGATTGGCGCGGCCAGGGCTTGTCGGATCGTGCGCTCTCCGACCGTCACAAGGGTTATGTGCGCGACTTCTCGCAATACGAGGTCGACCTTGGCGCGATCATGGAACAGGTGGTGTTGCCCGATTGTCCGCCGCCGATTTTCGCGCTGGGACATTCAATGGGCGGGGCCGTGGCAATCCGGGCCTGCCATAGCGGCAGCCGCTGGTTCGAACGCGTGGTGCTATCTGCACCTTTGATTGCACTGCCGGCGCGAGGACTGACGGCAGTTGCCGGCCCTATTGCGCGTCTTATGCGGTTCCTTGGGCGAGGTTCTGCCTACGTACCGACCGGCGGCGACCACATCAGCGGCACAGAACCCTTCATCGGCAACGTGCTCACCTCCGATCCAGTGCGTTTTGCGCGTAACGCCGCCGTATTGGAGGAAGAGCCTGCGCTGGGCCTCGGCTCGCCGACAATTGCCTGGGTAGATGCTGCCACCCGGCAGATGAAGGACTTCATCGCGCCGGGTTATGCCGGCCGCATTCGCCAGCCTATTTTGATGGTGGCGGCCGGTCGCGACGAGGTCGTGTCGACGCCGGCAATCGAGGAGTTCGGCATGAACTTGCTCGCCGGCCGCCATCTTATTCTTGCCGGCAGCCGGCACGAGATCCTCCAGGAACAGGATCACTATCGGGTGCAGTTCTGGGCGGCATTCGATGCCTTCGTGCCGGGCACGCCGAGATTTTGAAAGCCGCCCGTTACGTTTAGCGCTATTTGCGCTAGCGTCTGCCTGTGCAGGAGCAGTTGCCGCCATTGTCGCATCGGTCCGCCTATGGTGCGGAGCCGCGGCATTCGCGCGCTTGGGACACGTTGAAGCTCGTTTTGTCCTCCGGCGGTCCCGGCCGCTGTGAGTTTGCGCTCAACAATGCCTGCAACGCCAACTGCGCCTTCTGTAGTTTTGCGCGCGACGCGCTGCCGAAGGACCGTTGGGAATTCGTCGAGCGGGATGGCGCGTTTGACGCCATCGATATCCTCTATCGTCAGGGCGTCCGTTACCTCGTGCTGACGGGCGGTGAGCCGACGCTGCACCCCGATCTCGCCGACATTATCGCCTACGCGGCGCGCCAGCAGATGAAAGTAATGCTGGTCAGCAATGCCGGCTTGTTCAGACCGGCTCGCATCCGCGATTACGCCGCCGCCGGCCTCTCGAGTTTCGTGATTTCGATCGATGCGGCGAATGCGCAGGCACACGAGGACAATCGAGGATTACCGGGTGTCTGCGATAAGATCCGTGAGGCCAATCGCGCAATCGGAGCGCTGGGCATGATCGCGACGGCATCGGTGACCTTGAGCCGTCTGCTCGACATCGAAGCCTTACCCGATTTCCTCGACGACCTGGGCTTCACGTCCGTCACGTTTTCCTACCCCTTGACCAAACTTAATTCGAGTTTTCTCGGGTATCGCGACTCCGGCATTGTCGATTTCAGCAGCGACGAACTGGTCGCCCTGTTCGATAGAGTAAAAGCGATCAAATCGCGCATCCACGTCGTCAACCCCACGCAGTCGCTGGAGGAGATGCAGCGCTTCGTGCGCAACGAGCCGCAGAAATTTCCCTGCTTGGGGGGCTATCGCTATTTCTATCTCGACTGGCGGCTGCGGCTCTGGCGCTGCCACTTCTGGGACAAGCCGCTGTGTTCGATCTACGACTTCGATGACAGCAAGCTCGTCCGCGACAACTGCACGCGCTGCATGATCGACTGTTATCGCGATGCGAGTACGATGCAGCACATCGCCGTGTCGGCCCACGATGCGGCGCGCTCGCTGCGGGCCGGCGATTTGGCGGGGGCAGCAAAGGCAGTGATCCGCAAAGGTAATGCCGGCTCGATTCACGCTGTCGCCGAGGAGTTGCCCTGGCTGCTGCGGTTTTGATTACGATGCCTCGCTCCGGCCGAGCAGTGCCTTTGCCTCGTGGGCGTGCCAGGCAAAGAGAAACGGCGGGCCAAGCACGATTTCGGGTACGCGCTTGACCAGCGACAGCGCGACGGCCTCCGCCGGTGGGATGCCGAACACGGCGCAGACCGCGATATAGCCGGCCTCCTGTACGCCCAGCGCCGCCGGGACAAGAAAGCCTGCCGCGCGAACGGCTTGAGCAAGGCTCTCGATGACCACGGCATCGACGTACGAAATGTCGTAACCCATCAAGTTGAGCGCCAGCAGCACCTCCAGCGCGCCAACGAACCAGAAGCAGAGGTGCGCGAGCACGGCTGTGACAAACCGAGGGACGTTCGCATAAATGCGCGCCAGCTCGTCATGAAGGCTGGCGAGGTCGGCGAGCGAACTCCAGCCCGTCCTGTCGGCCATCGCCATCAGGAAGCGGTCGATGAGGCGCGCGCCGCCGAAACGCTGCGCGAGAAAAAATGCAAGGAGCGCCGCCCCCATAAGGCAGGTACCCGCCATGATAGACTCCACCAGCGCGTCATCCGCGCCGTAGGTGGCGAGCACCCCGAGGCCTACAATGACGAAAAGGAACAGCGAAAAAGCCTGCATCAGGATGTCCACGAGGAGGCTGGCGCCGGCAAGCGCAGGCGGCACGCCGAACAGGGCGAGGAGGCGCGCACCGACGATTTCACCGCCGACCTGCGCCACGGGCAATAACGTGTTGATGGCTTCGCGAATGAGACGCACCCAGACGCAGACCCGCAGTGTCGGCTTGTGCCTGCGGGGAAAAACCATCCACCAGCTCAAACCGGCGCCGGAGAGCTCGACCGCTCGCAGCGCCGTAACGCCGGTGAGGCCGAAGCCGACGGCGGTGAAAGCGCGTGTGACGGCGCCGAATCCTTCATAACCGATGATGGCGACGGTGAGCGCGAGTCCAAGCCCCGCCGCTGCAATGAGCAGGCGCTTCATGCCGAGCTCTGGTCCAGCATTGCGAGCGCCGCCTTGTGCACGCGGCTGTCGCCGGCGACCACGATGCGGCCACCTTGCTGCGCAGGGCCGTTCTCCCATGTGGTCACCACGCCGCCGGCACCGGTGATTATAGGAATGAGCGGCACGATATCGTGCGGCTTGATCTCGGTTTCGATCACCAAATCGATCAAGCCCGCTGCCAGCATGCAGTAGGCGTAGCAGTCACCGCCGTAGCGCGAGAGCCTGACTTTGTCTTCGACGTGCCGGAAAATCTCCCGATCCGTCTCGTTCATCAGCAGTGGACTGGTGGTGAACAGCAGCGCCTCTGCGAGAGTTTCGCATCCCCGCACGCGCAGCTCGCGCGTGCCGCCGCGGCCGCGGTAGTGAGCGGCGCCGCCATCGCCGGAAAACCGTTCGCCAATGAAGGGCTGGTGCATCATGCCGAACACCGGTTCGCCGAAGCGCATCAGGCCGATCAGCGTGCCCCAAGCCGGCATACCCGCGATGAAGGATTTCGTGCCGTCGATCGGATCGAGCACCCAGACATATTCCGCGTCGGTGCGCTCGCTGCCGTATTCCTCGCCGAGAATGCCGTGGCTGGGAAAGGTCTGGCGGATGAGCGCGCGCATTGCGCTTTCGGCGGCACGGTCGGCGGCGGTGACCGGATCGAAGCCGCCGGTTTTCTTGTTCTCGACCGCGAGGGCTGTGCGGAAGAAAGGCAGGATGGTTTCGCCCGACACCGCGGCGAGCTGATCGACAAAGCTGGCGAAGTCGATGGCCGTCATTGTGCCCGCCTGCTGCTTGCGCTTTTGACCTAATCGGAGAGCGGGAAGGGCGGCAACTGCCTGCAGGGCCTGCAAGGCTCTCGGCGACCGATACAGTGCGTGACATCCGGGCCACAGCTTGCGGTCAAAGGCCTCAATTTGCTCAACAATTCCGGCTTCCACCCATGCAGAATTGCATGGAAAAAGTCTCCGCTAGCCTTGATTTTTGTGCGCCGCGGTGCAATTTATTGCAATGCGGTAGCGAGAGCTGCCGCTGCCCTCCTTGGGCGTTTCCTCCCTAGACTTGGGCCGCTTGCACCCGCGAGCGGCCCTTTTTTCTTCAAATCTTCTGCAATCATTGTGGTGTTCCGCCGGGCATGGGCGCTTGAGGCCGATTATTCCGCAGCGGCGCGGTAGGGTCGAAGTTCCTCGAGGGGGATTTCACCAAGCCGCCGTGCCAAGGTTTCCAGATCCGCCGCCAGCCGGGCGAAATTGGGCGAGCGCTCGTAGCGACGCTCGTCCATGTAAAGCGCGCGATTGATCTCGAGCTGGATAGCATGCAGCCCGGCGGCAGGGTTGCCGTAATGCTCAGTGATGAAGCCGCCCGCATAGGGCTTGTTGCGGCTGACAGTGTAGCCGAGCGAGCGCAGCGTCTGTTCCACAGTTTCCGAAACCGCACCGACGCAACTGGTGCCGTAGCGATCGCCCAGCACGAATTCGGGCCGTGACCGCTCATCTTTATGACCGGCCGTGGAGGGCATCGAGTGGCAGTCGACCAGCACCGCCGCGCCGAAGTCGCGGTGCAGCTTCGTGAACAGACGCCGCAGCGAGCGGTGATAGGGTTTGTAGAGACTCTCGATCCGGCGCAGGGCATCGTCGACGGGGATGCGTTGGTCATAGATTTCCTGGGCGTCGCCCACTACCCGTGCGACGGTGCCGAGGCCCCCGGCGACGCGCATCGAGCGGGTATTGGCGAACGAGGGCAGACGCCCCTCGAACATGCGGGGGTCGAGTTCATAGGGTTCTCGGTTCACGTCGACGAAGCAGCGCGGGAAATGCGCGTGCATCAACGGAAAGCCGCAGGCAACCACGCCGGAAATCAGCTCGTTCACAAAGCTATCTTCGGAACGGCGCAGGGCGCCAATATCGAGCCGCGAGGCGGCAAGGAAAGCGCGCGGATAGGTCGAGCCGGAATGCGGCGAGTTGAACAGAACCGGCCCCTGGACTTGGGCCGGCTCGCGAACCTCATAAGGCGGATCGAGCTCGTCGCGGATTTCACTCATCGAAGGGCCCGGCGGAGGGGAGGTGATTTGACGTCCAGCATCGGTCTATAGGTAATATTGTCCCACGCATTGAGGACTAAAGCCAAGCAAAGCTTTCGGTTCACCCGATATTTACCCGGCATAAGGCTTATGGGGTGGGCTGAGGCCGGCCCGGAGCGGGGCGGCGGCCGGGACGGGGCGTAGCGAGTATGTCGAAGATCCTGCTGGCCGAAGACGACACCGATATGCGGCGCTTTTTGGTCAAGGCGCTGCAAAACGCCGGCTTTGAAGTCACCTCGTACGACAACGGCCTTTCCGCTTATCAGCGCCTGCGCGAGGAACCGTTCGAATTGCTGCTGACCGACATCGTCATGCCGGAAATGGACGGGATCGAACTGGCGCGCCGCGCCGCCGAACTCGACCCCGATATCAAAATCATGTTCATCACCGGCTTTGCCGCCGTGGCGCTCAATGCGGACTCGACCGCGCCCAAGCACGCGAAGGTGCTGTCGAAGCCTGTGCATTTGCGCGAACTGGTCAACGAAGTACAGAAAATGCTGGCGGCTTAAGCCGCTTGCCTGCCCTGAGGGGAGCCGATAGATCATCCCCCGGACGGGTGCGTAGCTCAGCGGAAGAGCACTACCTTGACATGGTAGGGGTCACAGGTTCGATCCCTGTCGCACCCACCATTTTCGTCGGCTTCAATGCCACTCAAGTTCGCTCGCGAGCTCCTCGCGTACCGACGCCTGCCAACGCATCCGTGAGACAACCACTGTTCAGAGGTGAAACTCTGCTGGCGCGCGGCAATCAGCCGAGCGGGCTGCACGCGCCACAAAACGAAGGCCGCACCTTGGAGGAGAGTGCGGCCTTCGCAGGTTGCGACGGAGTTCGTTAGCCAGTCAAAGATCCGAGACTAGAATCGCCACTTCACGCCGGTGGACACCCCCACCAGAAGGGCGCCTGCATAACAGTGCGGGGCGCTGGCAATCCCGCCCGATGCATTGAACGCGTCGTGGCAATCGGTTGTGACACTGCGGCCGCCGGCGCCGAGATCGTAGTGGGCGCTCGGCCCATTAAAGGTAGCCGCGCCGGTGATGTAGGTTTGCAGATTTTCCGACCACATGTGCTTCCAGGCCGCGGTCGTCATGTTGGCCTGATTGTCGTTAGGCGCATAAAAGGCCAGACCTCCGTCATACGGGATGGTCGCGGTATTGTGCTGGCCGGGATCGCCTTGTGCCTTGAACGCGTGGGCCCATCCGAAATCGAGCTCATCAGTTTCCGTGACCTTTTGCTCGATGACCAACCAGGTGCCGTTACGCGTCCGCTCGTTTTGGAACGCGAGATCCGCCGGCACATCGCGATGCATGCTTTCGTAGATGCCGCCAATTTTGGTGCCGGTCGGGAACGAATACATCACGCCGACTTTCCAGGCCCATTCGTTGGCCACGTCATCCATGCACAGTTGGACCGCGGTCGGCGTCGGCAAGCCTGCCGTTTGGCAGTTTTGCGGACCGAGGACGGGCACAGCGCCATAGGCGCCGGCGATGTCGCTCTGACGATTGACCTTTTGATGGAGCTCGTAAGCCGCCGTTACGTAAAGCGGTCCGCCCGTGTATGCCACGTTCGCGCTTACCGCAGTGCCGAAGCTGCCGTCACTGCAGGTAACAAGTGGATTTCCGCCGCTGGTCGGATCGTTGCCGCCGGTGCAATCGGATTCGCCGGAAGCGAGGTTATCGTCGTTGTTGGCGCGGTTCTGGCCCGGCGACACCAACACGTTGAAATTGAGGCCGTTCCAGGTCGGCGATTCATACCAAATCGCATGCGATAGCCGCGTACCGAACTCGACACGGTTGTCACCCCCGGTGTTGCCCATAATGACCGAATAATCGCCGATCATGCCGGAAAACGGATTGAACATGGCGGTGGAGTTCTTGTAGGGCGCATCTGTTTTGCCGATTTTCACGGCGCCCCATGCCGGAGACGCGAAGCCGATATAACTATTCCGGCTGAACAAGGCGCCATTTACAGAGTCGCTCCAGTTGCTGTTGCTCTGCTTCAACCCGGGCGTCGCCGAAATGTCGATGCCGGCCTCGAACTGGTACACAAAGTTGGCCCCGGCATAGGGAATTCGTTCGAAGCCACGCACGCCGAGATATGAGATATTCGTCGAGATCGCCGGCATCCAACCGAAATTACCGACGGGAGGCGTTGCACCATTCAACGCCAGCGAGCCGGCGTTCTTGGTCGTTGCGTCGACGGATACGTCGAATTGACCGTAAGCTGTTATCTCGCCGTCCAGCGTATAGAAGGTCAGCGCCTTGCCGGGCTTTCTCTCCAAGAAGCGGTGATGACCGTCCGGGTCTCCCGCGAGCGCTTTTGCTTGCGCATCGGTGGCCTTTGCCTGCGCCTGCGTTGCCTGCGCTTGGCTTGCTTTCGCGGTGGCTTCCGCTTGGCTGGCTTGTTTTTTTGCGGCCTTTGCCTCGGCGCCGCTAACCTTCTGCGCCTGGACCAGCTTGTCGACGGTTCGTTCGAGTTGGTCGATCTTGGCCTGTAGCGCTTTGATTTTGGCCTCGTCATCCGAGTCTGCTTTAGCGACTCGTCCGGCCATCAGGGTGAGAAGGATTGCGGACGCACAAACTCCAACGCGCAGCGCTGCGCGCTGCGCAACAGTTGCCTGCCTCATGTGGTTCACTCCCCGCGCTCGCCGTTTATTCAATCGGCGATTAAATTCATCGTCACATTCAATGATTTTTTGTCAACGCGCGCTGCACCGATTTTATCGTGTGTAGACGCGGAAGGATTTGTTTTTTGTGCGCGCGTAATACTGGTCAGCGCCGCCCGCGCGCCGTCGACACGAATGTACGTTCGATGATGCCGTTTTGCAGCCGATGGCCGGCGAACGCGGACGAAGGCGGCCTATTCGGCGGCCGCGTAGGCATTCTCATCGCGTAAATATGGCCGCTCCTTCACGCGCGCGGTGTTAAGACGATGAATAATGAAGCAAACCACCGCGCCGGCGAGGAATGGCAGCGACGACCAGACATACAGGTGCTCCACCGGAAGACCGACGAACAATCCGCCCAGCAGCGGTCCGACGATCGAACCGATGCGGCCCATGCCCAGCTGCCAACCGGAGCCGTTGGCCCGCAGCGAGGTCGGATAAACCATGGCGCCGGCAACATTTATGCCCGTCTGTACACCGAGCACGCAGAAGCCCGCAAAGAACGCCGCTACCAGCAGCAGCGGCACCGACACAAGGCCGGCATAGCCGATGACGGCCACGATCGGCACCGAGATCAGGAATACGATGGAGATGGCGAAGAAGGTTTGCCGCTCGAACCAGCGGCAAAGCACCAGTGCGCCGACCGTGCCGCCGACCTGCAGACTGGAGACGGCCAGACCGGCGATCGCCACCGGCAGCTTGGCCGCGGTGAGCAGGGTCGGCGTCCAGCTCAGCAGAAAGAAGAAGCCCATCAGGTTGAGCGCAAACAGCAACCAGAGCAGCGGCGTGATCAGCGCCAGGCCATCGCGAAACAGATAGACCGGGTTGAATCCCGGAAATTGCCGCTCGTCTTCGATGATAAATTTCGCGTTCGGCGGAATAACGAAATCCGGGCGAATGGTCTTGATGAGCTTTTCCATGCGCGCGCGTTGGCTTTCGTGCAGCGCCATGTATTTGATCGATTCCGACATACCGAAGATCGCAGCGAGCGCCACCACGATCGGCACCACGCCGCCGACGATAAACAGAATCTGCCAGCCATGCGTCGGCGCCCATAACGCGGCTACGACGCCCGGAACGGCCCCGCCGATCGGCACACAGCCGGCGGCGATCAAGCCGAGCGTCGCGCGCAGTCGACGCGGCGCGGATTCGACGTTAATGGCGATCATATTGGGGATGACGCCGCCGATGCCGAGCCCGGCCACCAGCCGCAGCCAGAACATCTGGTCGAGGTTGGTGGCGTAAGCGGCGATCCAGGTGAACACGCCGAACAGGAGGTTCGAACCGATCAGCGCCGCCTTGCGCCCGTAGCGATCGCCGATCCAACCGAACAATGCCGAGCCGAACAGGATGCCGATCAGGCTTGCGCTCAAGACCGGAGCGAGCGCGCCGCGACTAGCCAAATGCCACTCTCGGACCAGATGCGGTGAGGCGACGGCAATCGCTGTGATGTCATAGCCGTCGATGACGGCGAGGAGGATCGTCCAGGCCATCAGGACGATGTGGAACGACGTCAGACCGCGTTCGTTCAGCAGCCTTGAAACCGGAACGGTCGATTGATCAGCCATGGTCTCCTCCCCGGACGGTTCTTATCGCAGGCGCGCTGCGTCCCCTGATAGCAGCGTTCCGTGAACGGGCCTGGGAGTCAATCGCGGCCGGATGACGCGGCGGGCCAAGGCGAAATAGCGCCCGCCGCAAAGAAATCGGCCCGGCGCTTGGCCGGGCCGACATGGAGGGCAACAGCTCTAGTAAAGGCTGCTCGGCCGCGCGCCGTTCCAGGTCACGCGCGCGGAATCGGCCGGGGCGGCAGCAATGGCGGCCTGCGCCTTGCCGCGCCAGTCGGAGGCCTTTGCTTCGATGGTCGGCGCGCCGTGCATCGGCAAGACGACAACCTTGGCGCCGATTTTGACGCGATTGTAAAGGTCGATGGCGTTGTCGTTGGTCATGCGGATGCAGCCCGAGGACACGAATTTGCCGATGGTCGTGGGATCGTTGGTGCCGTGGATGCGATATTCGGTGCCGCCAATATACATGGCGCGGGCGCCCAGCGGATTGCCGGGACCGCCGGCCATCATGCGGGGCAGGTAAGGTTGCCGCGCGATCATCTCCGGCGGCGGATACCAGTCTGGCCACTCGGTCTTGCGCACGATCGACTTCACGCCCGACCAGGTGAAGCCTTGGCGTCCGACGCCGATGCCGTAACGGATGGCTTTGCCATCGCCGAGCACGTAGTAAAGGTAGGTGTGCGGCGTATCGATGACGATGGTGCCCGGCGCCTCACGCGTTGGATAGTCCACCACCTGGCGCTGCAGGCGTGGCGCCAGCTCCGCGTTTTCAGTTTGCTCGTCCGGCATTGATGGCTCGACCGCAGGCTGCTGCGGCTCGGCGTAAGGATATGCCTGCGTCGCTTGCGGCGAACGCAGGAATTCAGTTGGCAGTTGTTGCGCACGTGCGGGCGACGATAGTGCGGCGGCAGCCGCCATCAGCGCGGCTAGCGCGGTAACACCGGTTTTGCACATGATACCCTCGCGAATTCCCGAATTCGTTGCGGAAAATCGCGGGGTGGCCGCAATGGTTCCCAGTCAAAAATAGGGGAGCGGTGGGAACCTGAGATGCCCCAAAGCGTTACGCGGCGCCGGCTACCGTCAGCCGTTCTGGTCGCGCCTATGCCAGCCGACCACCGCATCTGGCACGCTGTCGGTCGAGGCAAAGTACGGCTTGATGTCCAGCAGCGGCGTGCCGTCCAGACAGTCGAGGCCAATGACTGACAATGTGTTGCCTTCGACCTTGAGCAATTTCACGACGCTCATGGCAATCGGATTGGGGCGCGCCGGCGAGCGCAACGCAAACGTGCCGCGCTGTACACCGTAATGGCTAGGCACCTGTAGCACGATCTCGCGCGGCGCTTTGTCCATCCAATAGAGCAGGACCAGATGACTGCAGGTCTGGACATCCTTGAGCGCCGCCTGCCAGCGCGGGCCGACCTCAACGGTGCAGACTGTGTCGGATTCGCGCGCGTTCTTCGGGCAGTCCTTTCGCTCTTTCCATGGCGAGCGGATGTGGCCGATGAAATAGACGCTGGCGTCCGGCCGCTCCGGTAACTCCGTCGTCACTTCGCCTTCCCAGATGCCAAAATCCTTCACCATCACTCCTCCTGCCGCTGATCTAGGGGCGCGGACCTTTGTACCCCAAGAGCCCTGAAGGGCTTGCCGCCAGCCGTTTCAACGTATAAAGATATCCTTATGTAGTGGGAACATGCCCATGGCGCCTGCGTTGGAAGCCCCATGAGTCCGGATCGCCTGCGTTTCGATGCCTTGAACGGCGCCCTGAAGGCTGCGGGCGAGGAGACGCGTCTGCGCATCCTGGCGCTGCTGGCGGAGGCCGAACTCACCGTGTCCGATCTCACCGACATTCTTCGCCAGTCGCAACCACGCATCTCGCGTCATCTCAAGCTGCTCGCCGAAGCGGGTCTGGTCGCGCGCTTCCGCGAGGGTACCTGGGCTTTTTTTCGCCTGGCGGAGAGCGGCGGCGGCGCGGCAGTTGCCCGCGCGCTGCTGGAACGTCTCGATCCCGCGGACCAGACCATCACGCGCGACCGCGCGCGGCTTGCCTCGGTGCGGGCCGCGCGCGCCGCCGCCGCGCAAGCCTATTTCCGCGCCCATGCCGCCGAGTGGGATCGCATCCGCAAGCTGCACGTCGCCGACGAGGCGGTGGAGACTGCCATCAAGGCGGCGCTTGCCGACAAGCCGTTTCGCTCGCTGCTCGATCTCGGCACCGGCACCGGCCGCATGCTCGAACTGTTCGGCGGCGAGATCGAACGCGGCCTGGGGCTCGACCTCTCGCTCGACATGCTGCTGCTCGCGCGCGACCGGCTGGAGCGCGCCGGCCTCAAGCATTGCAGCGTGCGCCAAGGCGACATCTACGACCTGCCGTTGGCGAACGACTCGTTCGATGTCGTCCTGCTGCACCAGGTGTTGCATTTCCTCGATGACGGTGCCCGCGCTATTCGGGAGTCGGCGCGCGTACTGCGCCCCGGCGGTCGGCTCCTAGTCGTCGACTTCGCGCCGCACGAACAAGAATTCCTCCGCGAGCAATTCGCGCACCGCCGCCTCGGTTTTGCAGCCGAAACTGTGACGCAGTGGATGGCGGCATCCGGTCTCGAGCCAATGATGCACAAGCGTCTGGCGCCCGAGCGCGGTTCCGACGTGAAGATCGCGGTCTCGCTTTGGCTCGCGCGCGACACGCGCGCGTTGATGGCGGTCCCGCCGTCGCGGGAGGTCGCGTAATGCACGGCCCGCTGCGTCTCAGCCGGTTCGCCAGAGGCGAAGGCCAGCTCATCTCGGCGTCGTTTGAATTCTTCCCGCCGCAGACGGAAGAGATGGAGAAGATTCTGTGGGAGTCAATCGAGCGCCTGAAACCGCTCGCGCCGACGTTTGTCTCCGTCACGTACGGTGCCGGTGGGTCGACGCGCGAGCGCACGCACGCGACGGTCAAGCGCATCCTGGCGGAGACCAATTTGACGCCTGCCGCCCATCTGACCTGCGTTGCGGCAACGCGCGAGGAGATTGACGCGATCGTACGCAACTACTGGGCCGCGGGCGTGCGCCATATCGTGGCATTGCGCGGCGATTCGATCGGCGGGCCAGGCACGACCTACGCTCCTCATCCGGGTGGCTATCGCAATGCCGCCGATCTCACCGCCGGCATCAAGCGTATCGGCGATTTCGAGATTTCCGTCTCGGCCTATCCGGAGAAGCATCCAGATAGCCCGACAGTTGAGGCAGACATCGATATGCTCAAAGCAAAAGTCGATGCCGGGGCGGGCCGAGCGATCACCCAGTTCTTCTTCGAAAACGACCTCTATTTCCGTTATCTCGATCGCGTGCGGGCGCACGGCATCGATATTCCGATCGTGCCCGGCATCCTGCCCGTGCAGAATTTCAAGGCGGCGAAGAACTTTGCAGCACGCGCCGGTGCTTCAATCCCCGATTGGCTCGCCGAGCGTTTCCGCGGCCTCGACGACGACCCCGCGACGCGCAAGCTCATCGCCGCAGCGGTGGCGGCCGAGCAGGTCTGCGATCTCGTCGACCGCGGCGTCACCAATTTTCATTTCTACACAATGAACCGCGCCGATCTCGTCTTCGCCATCTGTCATTTGCTCGGCCTGCGGCCGGCTGTGCAGGAGGTCGCGTGATGGCGGCAACTCGCGACGTGTTTGCAGCAGCGCTCAGGCATCGCATCCTCGTGCTCGACGGCGCTATGGGCACGATGATCCAGGCGCTCAAGCTCGACGAGGAAGGGTATCGCGGCGCGCGCTTCGATGCCTGGAATCGCGAAGTGCGCGGTAACAACGATCTGCTCAATTTGTCGCGCCCGCACGCAGTGCGCGACATCCACCTCGCGTATTTCCGCGCCGGGGCGGATATCGTCTCGACCAACACCTTCTCCTCAACCGCGATCGCCCAGGCCGACTATGGCATGGAGGGCATTGCCTACGAACTCAATGTCGCGGGCGCCAAGGTTGCGCGCGAAGCGGCTGCGGCTGCTGAGAAAGAAGATGGCAAGCGCCGCTTCGTGGCCGGTGCTATCGGGCCGACCAACCGCACCGCCTCGATCTCACCGGATGTGTCCAATCCCGGATTCCGTGCCATCACCTTCGAGCAGTTGCGCGCGGCCTATGGCGAGCAGGCGCGGGGCCTCATCGACGGCGGTGCCGACCTGCTGCTGATCGAGACGATCTTCGACACGCTCAACGCCAAGGCGGCGATCTATGCGATCGCGGAGTTGTGCGAGGAGCGCGGCCTCGATGTGCCCATCATGATTTCCGGCACCATCACCGACCGCTCTGGCCGGCTTCTGTCTGGACAGACGCCGGCGGCCTTCTGGACCTCGGTGCGCCATGCCAATCCGATCACCATCGGGCTGAATTGCGCCCTCGGCGCCAAGGAGATGCGCGCGCATATCGAAGAGATCGGGCGCGTCGCCGACACGTTTGTCTGCGCCTATCCGAATGCGGGATTGCCCAACGAATTCGGCTACTACGATGAGAGCCCCGAATATATGGCGGAACTGCTGAGCGAATTCGCCGACGGCGGCTTGGTCAATGTGGTCGGCGGCTGCTGCGGCACGACACCCGAGCACATCGCCGCCATTGCTAAAGCGGTTGCCGGGAAGCCGCCGCGCAAAATTCCCGAGGTGCCGAAGCAATTGCGGCTGTCGGGACTTGAGGCGTTCGCGCTGACGCCAGAAATTCCCTTCGTCAACGTCGGAGAACGCACCAATGTCACCGGCTCCGCCAAATTCCGCAAGCTGATCACTGCCGGCGACTACGCAGCGGCGCTCTCCATTGCGCGCGAGCAGGTGGAAAACGGCGCGCAAGTTATCGACGTCAATATGGACGAGGGGCTTCTCGATTCCGAGAAGGCGATGGTGACCTTTCTTAACCTCATCGCCGCGGAGCCCGACATCGCGCGCGTGCCGGTGATGGTCGACTCATCCAAATTCTCGGTGATCGAGGCCGGCTTAAAATGCCTGCAGGGCAAGGCAGTGGTGAACTCCATCTCGCTCAAGGAGGGCGAGGCGGCGTTCATCGCGCACGCCAAGACTGTGCGCCGCTACGGCGCCGCCGTGGTGGTGATGGCCTTCGACGAGCAGGGCCAAGCCGATACGTTAGCGCGCAAGTGCGCGATCGCGAAACGGGCCTATGACATCCTGACGCAGAAGGTCGGCTTCCCAGCCGAGGACATCATCTTCGATCCGAACATCTTCGCCATTGCCACCGGTATGGAGGAGCACAACAGCTACGGCGTGGCCTTTATCGAAGCAGCGCGCGCAATTCGGCGCGACCTGCCGCTCGTCCACATCTCCGGCGGCGTGTCGAACCTGTCGTTCTCGTTCCGCGGCAACGAGCCGGTGCGGCAGGCGATGCACTCAGTGTTTCTCTATCATGCAATCAAGGCCGGCATGGATATGGGCATCGTCAATGCCGGGCAGATGGCGGTCTATGACGACCTCGATCCCGAATTGCGAGAGGCTTGCGAGGATGTCGTGCTCAACCGCCGGCCCGACGCCGCCGAGCGCCTGCTCGATCTGGCAAAAAAATTTCACGGCAAGGGCCAAGAGAGCAAAGAGGCCGATCTCGGTTGGCGCAACAACCCGGTGGAGAAGCGGCTGGCGCATGCGCTGGTGCACGGCATCACCGATTTCGTCGAAGCCGACATAGAGGAAGCGCGGTGCAACGCCAAGCGCCCGCTCGATGTCATCGAAGGTCCGCTGATGGACGGTATGAACATCGTCGGCGACCTGTTCGGCTCTGGCCGTATGTTCCTGCCGCAGGTGGTGAAATCGGCGCGGGTGATGAAGCAGGCGGTCGCCTATCTCATGCCCTACATGGAAGCGGAAAAGGACGGCCGGGCACATAATGCCTCGAACGGCAAGATCGTCATGGCGACGGTCAAAGGGGACGTGCACGACATCGGCAAGAACATCGTCGGCGTCGTGCTCCAGTGCAATAATTACGAGGTGATCGACCTTGGCGTCATGGTGCCGGCGACGAAGATCTTGGAAACCGCGCGCGCCGAGAAAGCCGACATCGTCGGCCTGTCCGGCCTGATTACGCCATCGCTCGACGAGATGTGCCACGTAGCCGCCGAGATGGAGCGCCAGGGCTTCGAGGTGCCGCTGATGATTGGCGGCGCCACCACCAGCCGCACGCACACGGCAGTAAAAATTCATCCCAACTACAAGCGCGGACAGACTGTCTACGTGAACGACGCCAGCCGTGCCGTCGGCGTTGCGCAGTCGCTGCTGTCGCCGGAGGGGCGCGCGCCCTACATTGCCGAGTTGCGCGGCGAATATGCCCGCATTGCCCAGGCGCATGCCCGCGCTCAGGAGGACAAGGCGCGGCTGCCGCTCGCCGCGGCACGCGCCAATGCGCTCAAGATCGACTGGAGCAGCTACGGGGCGCCGCGACCGACATTCCTCGGCACAAAAGTGCTGAACGACTACTCCGTTGCCGAGCTCGTCGATTACATCGACTGGACACCATTCTTCGCTACCTGGGAGCTGAGCGGCAAGTTTCCGGCGATCCTCGATGATGCCAAGTTCGGGCCATCGGCGCGCGCTCTGTACGAGGATGCGCGCGACATGCTCGACAAGATCGTCGCCGAACACTGGTTCAAAGCCAACGCCGTGCTCGGCTTCTGGCCGGCGCAGGCCAAGGGCGACGACATTCTCGTGTTCGACGCGGACGGGATGCAGATCGCGGTGCTGCACACATTGCGGCAGCAGCTCGCCAAGCGCGAGGGCCGCAACAACATTGCGCTCGCCGACTTCATCGCGCCGGAAGGCGAGGATTACATCGGCGCTTTTGCCGTTACCGCCGGCATCGGCGAGGACGTGATCGCCGAGCGTTTCAAGCGCGCCAATGACGATTATTCGGCCATTCTGGTCAAAGCGCTTGCCGACCGCCTTGCTGAGGCTTTTGCCGAGCGACTGCACCAGCGCGTGCGCAAGGAATTCTGGGCTTACGCGCCGGACGAAAACCTATCGGGTGAGCAGCTCATTGCCGAGCAGTACCGCGGCATCCGCCCGGCCCCCGGTTATCCGGCGCAGCCGGACCACACCGAGAAGGGCACGGTGTTCCGCCTACTCAAAGCGGAGCGCATTGGCGTCAAGCTTACCGAAAGCTTTGCCATGTGGCCCGGCGCTGCGGTGTGCGGGCTTTATTTCAGCCATCCGCAGAGCGCCTATTTCGGCGTCGGCAAGATCGAGCGCGATCAAGTCGAGGATTATGCGCGCCGCAAGGGCTGGAACATTGCGGAAGCCGAGCGTTGGCTGGCGCCGATTCTCAACTATGACGTCGCTGCTGCGCCCAGCATCGTGGCGGCCTAAGATTCATCGCGTCGCTTAGGTAGACAGAGGGCGTGTAACGTCGGATCGCCTAGTTCGGCCTTTTCAGGCGTGGTTTGTGCGTCAACACAATGATCACGCGGGTGCCTTTGCCCGGCGCGGTCTCGATGCTGAGCTCCGTTCCAGCGTTTTCGCGCAGGCATTGAAGAATAAGAGCGCCGAGCTTGCCTTCGCGCGGCCAGGTGGTGCCTTCGGGGAGGCCGATGCCGTCGTCTGCCACGACGATGCGATAGCTGTTCTCGGCCTCGTGCAGACAACGAACTGTAAGCGTGCCGGTGTCGCGGCCGACGAACGCATGCTTGAACGAGTTGGTGAGCAACTCATTGACCAGCAGGCCAACAGGCATGGCGACGTTGATCGATACAGGCGAATGGTCGACTTTGAGATCGAGCCGCATCCCCTCGACGGCGTAGGTGCGCATCACCGCCGAGGCGATCTCGCTCAAATAGTGGCCGAGATCGATGACTTCGCCCGATGCGGGGTCGCTGACCAAGTCCCGATAGAGGATCTGCAGCGATTCAATGCGTCCGGCAAGACGATCGAGATTGACCTCGCCCTTGCGTTTGTTCCTGGCATCGAAGCGGATCAACGTCGTAATGAGCTGCAAATTGTTTTTGACGCGATGCTGAATCTCCTTCAGCAGCATGTCCTTGTCGCGCAATTGCCGCGCGAACTCCTCGCGCTGCGCCCGTTCGCGCGCGGTGACGTCGATAATGGCGACGACGCGATAGTTTTCGACGGCGTCCTCTTTCTCGATCGTGCTGGCATAGGCTTCGACCAAGAGCGACTGCGGCGGGCCCAACTGAAAGGTCCCAAGATAGTCGTCGCGGTCGCACAATGCTTGCGCCATGGTGATGTGCGGGTCGTCTTCGTCGCGAAATGCATTCAAGACCCCCCAACCGCGTCCAATGAGCGCTGACGCCGGCTGCCCACTCAACTCTTCGTAAGCTTTGTTCGCGAATACGATGCCTTGCTTGCCGCCCAGTGCCTTGGACACGATGATTGCGATGGGAAGGTGATCGAGAAAAAGCTTGAAGTCTTCGGTCTCGAGCGCCTTGGCGAGCTCGGCGGAGTCGAACAGCTCGCTGACGTCCGATGAGACGGGCCGGGATTCCTGTTCGGAATTTGTCATACAGTCTCGATGCTCCTTTGTGGCCCGGTTTAGTTACACCGAAATGGCGTCGCTGACGGAGAATTGAGGCTGGATCAGGGCGCTGTTATTGCGCACGATGGAACAGCATAGGCCGCATAGGCGCTGGTGGGCAAATACAAGAAAGCAGGGGCCTAAAAGCGCGGCACCGGAGAGCGCGTCGCTCTCCGGTGCCGGTTAGCTCGTGCCGGTCTTTGTTCCGGCGTGTCGTCGCCTTCTTGAACTCAGAATGCTCCCAGCAAAATTGCGCCAACGAACGCGAATACGGCGCACACTGCCAGCACTTCGAGTCGCAACGGAAGGGCCACGGCAGCCTCCCTGGTTGGTGTGATTTGAAGCTAGCATACAACGCCGTCCGCCCTAGCCGGTTGCCTGTTCCGCGGACGAAATTTTCGCCTCGTGCCATGCAGTCCACGAATGACGACACAAGGGATTGATCTGGCGCGGCAAAACGGCGGCGGCGCCGCTGACAACGGTGCAAAACCTAAGAAAACTCAAATTGCGCCGGCGGTCGGACCGCGCTTTGAGCCCCAAATCAGAGTGATTTCGCTGGGACTCCATTCAGCTCCAGCAATATTGCATGGGTTGGCTTGGCCATTGTGGTTCCGGTCGTGGCTGCTCTGGGGCATATGCACTGAAAGACTTTTTTAGGCCTAACGAATTCCTGGCGGGGCAGCGTTGAAGCCTCGTTAAAGACATTGCTCGCATTTTCGCGCCGATGAGGCGCGGACCGATTCTCGCCATCGCTGCCGCCGTTGCGCTGCTGGCTGTTGCCGGCTGCGGTGGCAATTATCTGCTGCAGGGCGAGCGTGCCGCTTGGCGCCACGAAGCGGAAGAGACCTGCATAAAGTCCGGCGCGGTGAAGATCGGTGTAGTCCAGATCGATCCGATCGAGGGGCCGGGGATGTGCGGCATGGATTTCCCGCTGCGCGTCTCCGCCCTCGCCGAGGACAGCCCGGCGATGAGCTACGCCGACGATCTGCGCCCGCCGGGTTCGATCCCCAATGCGGCATCCGGCATGCCGAACTGGCCGCCGAGCCAGCCCAGCGACCCGCCGGCGCGGGTCGCACCGAGCCCGAATGCGCCGGCCCACGGGGAGATTCTGCGCTGGGTGCCCGGTCCGCCCGGCATCGACATCAGCCACGAGCGTGATGAACCGGCGCAGGCGCCAATGCCGCTCACTCCCGGCAGCGAGCAAGCCCCGGCGCGGTACGATTCGGCGCCGCCCTACCAGTCCGCTCCGCAATACGTGCCGCCGCGCAACGCGCCGCAGGCCTATCCGCAACGTCCGTCGTCGCGTGCACGGCCCGACGACATTCCGGACGACGCGGTGGTGCCGGCCGGCGGCAGCGCCGGCGCGCCGGAGCGGCGAAGCTACAATGCGCCGCAGTCTTATCAGACGCCAGCGCGCGAGCCGCCGCGGCTCGGGCCGTCGCGAACGCCGAACCTCTCGACGGTGGTGACGCCGGCCGCCTTGCAGCCGGCTGCGACGCTCGCCTGTCCGCTCGTGTCCGCGCTCGACCGCTGGGTGAGCGAGGGCGTGCAACCGGCGGCACTGCACTGGTTCGGCTCGCCCGTGAGCGAAATCCACCAGATCGGCGGCTATTCCTGCCGTGGCATGGTCGGCGGCGACGGCGTCTCCGAACATTCCTTCGGCAACGCGCTCGACATTGCCGCCTTCACGCTGGCCGACGGTCGTAAGATCACGGTCAAGAACGGTTGGCACGGCTCACCGGAAGAGCAGGGCTTTCTGCACGACGTGCAGCTTTACGCCTGCGAGACCTTCACCACGGTGTTAGCGCCTGGCTACAACATCTATCACTATGACCACATCCATGTGGACCTCATGCGCCGCCGCCCCGGCTACCGGCCGTGCCGGCCGGAGGCAATTCCGGGCGAAGTGGTCGCAGCCCGCGTGCGCGCCCACTATGCCGCGCAGCGACGCGGGCCTGCGTATACCGGCTCGATCGGTCGGCATGAGGCGAGCGCTCCTGCCGTTCCCGGTGCGGATGGCTACGTCACAGATGAAGAGGCCAACAAGCCAAGCCCCCCGCTCGCCACGCCGTCTTATCTCGGCGGTCGCTCGGTGCATTTGCCCGGCGAAGAGCGGCTAACGGTCCATTGATCGGGTCAATCGTAGCCGGCGAGTACGCTTCTTGAGCCGAAGAACGCCAATCCGTAACGCAGCGCCAGCGCGCTGAAGAACATGCGGATGAACAGCCGCCTGAGCCACGGCCGCGACCGCGCGGTCGGCACCACGATTCGGACGAAACGACGCGCGTCACGCTGTCGTTTGTCCACCGCGGGCTTGAGGAACTTCTGGTAGGCGGCAAAAGCCGCCTTGTGATTCGGCTGACGCGCAAGCTCTTGCGCCAGCACATAACCTCCAGCCATGGCCATGTGCGAGCCCTGCCCAGCGAGCAGAGTGAGGCAGCCGCAGGCGTCGCCGATCAACGCGATCCGGCCCTTGTGCCACTGCGGCATCACGATCTGCGTGACGCTGTCGAAATAGATAGGCTCATCGCCGGTATAGGCGGTGATGACGTCTTGCACGATCCAGCCGCTGTCGCGGTAGATGTCGCGCAGCACGCCGATGCGGTTGTCGTGCGGAATCGTCATTTCGGCATGGCGGAAAACGAGTGTGGCATCGAGCTGCGTCGCACTCAGCGGATAGAGGAACACCGCGCGGTCGGCCTCCTCATAGAGTTCAAGCTTTCTACCAATGGAAAAGCCGCGGCTCGGCAAGTGAAAAGCCGCGACATAAAGTCCGAGAAAGCGTGCGAAGTGACCTTGCGCGCCGAAGACGAGGTCGCGCACGCGCGAGTGCATGCCGTCGGCGCCAACCGCGAGCGCGAACGTCTCTTCGCCGCCGCGCACGAAGCGCGCCAGCACGGCAGCACCCCGATCCTCGAGAGCAGCGAGCGACTGCCCGTAGCGGATTTCGACACCAACCTCCCGCGCCCGCTCGGCGAGGATACGTTCGAGATCGGGCCGGCGCAGATACACATATTTGTTGTCGAGCGCAGCGCGCAGCCGCTCGACCGGAAAATGCGCGTAAGCCTCTCCCGCCGCGTCGATGAATTCACCGGTCTCGATCGGATAGCGCACCGCGCGCAAGCGCTCGGCAAGGCCCATGCGACTCGCCACATCCCAGCCGGTGCCGAAAAAATCCATCATGTAACCTTCGCGTCGCAGGCCTGGTTCGCGCTCTATGACTACGGGCTCGAAGCCGTGCCGCTTGAGCTCGATGGCGAAGGTCAATCCGGCGATGCCGGCGCCGGAAACGAGAATGCGGGATGGAAGCATGGCCGGTTGTCTGCATATCTCATTATTAAGCGGGCGGAGCCCGGCAGCACGGCGCGGGCCCGCGTCAGAACACCGCGTCGAGCAACATGGCGAGGAAGAGGATGAGCCCCGCGTCGCGGTTCGATTTGAACAGCATCAACAGATGCGCCGGATCGTTGATGTCGAGCCGCAGCACCTGCCAGCCGAGGTGCAACGCAAAGACGAGCAGTCCGGCGATGAAGATGGCGCCGCCGCCGGCGACGACGCCGGCGACGCCGATGAGCACCACAGCCGCGGCGTAGAAGCCGGCGAGCATCGGCGCCGTATTTTCGCGAAACAGCAGCGCGGTGGACTTGATACCGATCAGCAGATCGTCCTCGCGGTCTTGATGTGCGTAGATCGTGTCATATCCGATCACCCAGCAGATGGAGCCGGCATAGAGAATGAGCGGCGGCCAATCGAGGCGGCCGAACGCAGCGGGCCAACCCATCAGCGCGCCCCAGGAAAAGGCGAGCCCAAGGACGATCTGCGGCCAGTAGGTGATGCGCTTCATGAACGGATAGATGACGACCACCAAAAGCGAAGCAAAGCCGCAGATCACGGTGAAGCGGTTGAACTGCAGCAGCACCACGAGACCGACCAGCGCTTGCGCGATCAGGAAGACGCTTGCCTGCGCGGCGGTGACTTGCCCCGATGGAATCGGTCGGGAGCGGGTACGTTCCACACGCGCGTCGAGGTCGCGGTCGACCAGATCGTTCCAGGTGCAGCCGGCGCCGCGCATGGCGAAGGCGCCGATAAAGAACAGCACAATGTGCCAGGCGCTCGGGAAGTGGTCGGAGCGCAGCCCGGCAAGCCCGACCGACCACCAGCATGGTATCAGCAGCAGCCAGGAGCCGATTGGGCGGTCGAGGCGGGCGAGGCGCAGATAGGGACGGGTGATCGCCGGGGCGAGGCCGTCGACCCAGTTGCCGGTCGCATCGGCCACGCGTCCGGCGTTGCCGCTCATTTTGCGCCGAGCGGGGTGCCGGTCAGGGTATCGTAGGTGCCGCGGCCGGTCTTGATGTTGCTCGCATCGGGGATCGGGCCGCTCAGCGCGTCACTTAAGGACGGGCCGGCCGGCCGTTGCGGCTGCGCCGCCATGCGGCAGACATTGGTGCGCGCCTTGCTGACGTTGGCGTGGCCAAGGCTGATCTGCTGGATCAGCTGCGGAGGAATGCCACACGAGGATTGGTTGGCCTTGGCAAATTTCAATAACACCTCCTGCGAGGCGGCGAATTCGGTCAACAGTTTACAGGCTTCCGGCAGGGGCACTTTCTTCTTTTGCGCCGTCATCACCTCGCCGGCGAGCTTCTCGGCGCGGTCGCGCAGTTTGACGAATTGCGGCATGCAGGGCGGCTCCTGCTGCCGCGGGGACCCGAATGGATTGGCAGCGGGAGGCTGATCGAACGGGCTCGGAGTCGCCGGGCGATCGAACGGATCGGGACCCGCCGGAGCCGGCTGCATTTGCGCCCATGCCGGCAGCGCGGAGGGCAGCAAGAGCGCGGCGATGAGCGATGCCCGGCGCAGGTTCATGGCGGATCCTCTGAAAAGGCGCGATTCCATTATATAGCGCGTCATCCTGGATCGATACCAACCCGCCGATTGCGTCGGGACCGCGGCAAAAGCGGTCAAATCCGGCCCTCGCCAGCGACGGGCGGCTCAAGTAAACCGGCGCAGGCCATGCCCGCGCACGATTTCCGCACGCCACGCCTTTTTGTCGCGGCCGATCTGACTGCGGCCGCCGAGGTCACGCTGGACCGTGGCCAAGCGAATTATCTCTTCAACGTGCTGCGGCTCAAGCGCGGCGACGACGTGCTGTTGTTCAATGGCCGCGATGGCGAATGGCGGGCACGATTGGGCGAGGCAAAGCGTGGCGCCGCCGCTGCAATCGTCGAGCGTCTGCGCGCGCAGCCCGCCGCTTCCGATCTTCACTTCCTGTTCGCTCCGCTCAAGCACGCGCGGCTCGACTACCTGGTGCAAAAAGCGGTGGAGATGGGAGCTTCGCTGATCCAGCCGGTGCTCACGCGGCACACGCAAGTCGCGCGCGTCAACTTGGCGCGGATGCGCGCCAATGCAATTGAAGCCTCCGAGCAATGCGGGGTGCTCGCGGTGCCGGAAATCGCCGAGCCGGTCGCATTCGCCAAAATCGCTAACGACGACGCGCGCCTGCTGATTTTTTGCGACGAGCGCGCCGAGGTGCAGGACCCGATCATGGCACTGAGCGCCGCCCCTGCGGGCAAACCGCTGTCCGTCCTCGTCGGGCCGGAGGGCGGCTTTTCCGAAGATGAGCGCGCCGCGCTGCTCGAGCGCGCCAACGTCGTGCGTATCGCGCTGGGCCCACGCATTCTGCGCGCGGATACCGCGGCGGTGGCAGCGCTTGCGGTCGTACAAGCCGTGCTGGGGGATTGGCGCAACGCGTAAGCGGAAAGAAGACGCGGCAATATCCGGCAAAAAACTTGCGGCGCGGCTGCCGGCGGTTACACCGGCAACCAGCGCCGTGGCACGCAAGAACAAGCGGCCCATTCGCAACGGTCGCTCATACAAAGCAACACTGGCCGTACGCGGCAACTTAGGCCCGGCCACGCGAGCCGCCGTGGGCAGCCTTACTCCTCCTGCTTCGGGCCCTTAAGAGAGCCGTCTCGCGCGCAGCCAATACACGCGAACAGCGGCCCAGGCCCGATTGCGGGCGAAGTCATGCCCGAGTCGCCGTGTATGCGGCGAGTCTTGCAGTGCGGAATCTTGTGTACGAATCGGCTCCCGCTGGCGAAAAGCTGTGCTAGTGTGGGAACCTAGGTTGGAGCGCATCCCATGCGTCTGTCGCGTTTGCTCATAGCCGCGCTTGCCGTGGCCGTCGTCGGCTTGGCGGCGGCGACACCGGCTAAGGCCGCAGGCTGGCTTGAGAAATCCTTCTTTATGTGGGGGCCTGATTACAGCAATGTTCTGCCGCCCTGCGAGGCCGCGCTCGACACCATTGCCCACCAATTCGCCATTAAAGAAGAACGCTTCTGGAATTCGGACCTCAAGATCGTCAGCTTCGACAAAGTCCATGAAATCCGGAATACGTGGGCGCCCAATACGGTGCCTCGGCGCTTCTGCCGGGCGGTTGCGACCGTGACCGATGGTCGTGAGCACGTGGTGAACTTCTGGATCGGCGAGGACACGGCCATCATCGGATTGGCGCCGGGAGTGGAATGGTGCGTGGTTGGGCTCGACCGCAACTGGGCATACAACCCACGCTGCAAGATGGCGCTGCCCTAAAAGGGCGCGCTCAGCAACTTCCAAGAACTTCGAGCTTTATTTCGCCCCGGGGATGATGTCGCCGGATTTGGGCGTCGGCGTTTCGTATGAGATGTCGTTCAAGTTGTTGCGTTCGGCCAACGCCGCCAAACGAAGGAAGGCGGACGCCAGATTGTCGAAGTCTGCCCTGATTGCCGGATCGGGTTCGTGTGCCGCCTTGGCCCTCAGCTCGGCTGCCTTGACGCGATACTCGTCCCCCGGGGTCATTCGCGACCTTTATGTCTTTTGACACGTGCGCACCTTAACTCGCCAGCAGCGAATTGGTTCCAAAGAAGAAATCCCGTCTCCCGTCCGCTAGGCGACACTCATTCAGGCGAGTGAGACCACGTTTGTCGCCATTTTGTTCTTGATATGTTCATGTTCCATAGGTAGGATGATCGGGAACCGTCAA
>Ga0070740_10000803_pt1 | contig 53592 bp, 48 predicted proteins | sample Coa_R2_FD_67286 | JGI IMG/M metagenome (GOLD analysis project Ga0070740, IMG submission 67286) | Surface soil microbial communities from Centralia Pennsylvania, which are recovering from an underground coalmine fire - Coalmine... | ecosystem: Environmental > Terrestrial > Soil > Unclassified ... | reverse complement strand
GATGAGCATTGTTGATTGCCTTGGCTTCCAGTAATTGCCTGACTCCAGCGATCATGGTGAAAGGGTTATAAAATACCTGAGCCAGGTTGAACCGCTCATTCGTTGTCAGGCCGTCAATGTTACTGATTTTGGTACTCAGGCCATGGCCAATGAGATCGAACGCGATCACGCGGTAGTTATTTGAATAATATTTTATTTGGTCGCTAAAAACTTTTTTTGATGTGGAGTTGCCATGAATAAATACGATGGTTGGCTTGACACCATTATGTATGTCAGAATCAAATACATCCAAAGTGATTTTAATTTTTCGTTTATTTAACAAATGCGATATTTTTTTAGGGATAAGGGGTTTATTATCAATTTTCAAATTGTCGGGGTGCATCTCGAACGGAGTATTGTGTTCCGATAGCTCACTCACTGCCATGTTCAATCCTGATACGCTGATGATGACGTATAAAATTATCCAATATATTTCCAGTTTGTCACTAGTATCTGTGGCATGCCAATTAAAATCGAACATTAATTAATCAAAAAACCATTATTGATCTAGTGATTATCAGCGGCATATTGTTGCCATTTGTTAATCCAAAATCAATGTTATTTGGAAACAGATAATGTAATTGTTATATCCATTACTGTTATTAGTGTGTATATTTATTACCCATCTCAACACGGTGCTTCCGTTTGTTATATCTGACTTCCTTGTGGTATGAGCGATATGCGGTAGGCATCTAGAAAAACGATATAAATCATATTGTTATATTAAAGATAAACTCTTCAACTACTCAGAGGAATGATCGGTGCAGCAAACGTTACTAAACAGGGAGCAGAAAAAAGTCCTGGCTCTTTCTTCATTAGGTGGAGTACTGGAATTTTATGATTTTATCATTTACATATTCCTTGCGTCCATCATTGAAAAGTTATTTTTTGCGAATAATGCTGCCTATATAGCGACTTTAAAAACCCTGGCTATTTTTTCCATTGGATATTTACTGCGGCCCCTGGGTGGAATGGTTTTTTCTCATTTTGGTGATCGATATGGGCGTAAAGTGGTATTCCTGTTGACAGTGATATTTATGGCGCTGCCTTCGTTTGCAATCGGCCTGTTGCCCACAACAGCGCAAATCGGAATTGCTGCCCCGATATTGCTCCTGATATTCAGAATGATGCAGGGTATGGCATTGGGCGGCGAAATACCAGCAGCCATTACATTTGTTTCTGAACATGTAAGTATTCACCGCCGTGCGTTTGCTTTATCAACTTTATTTTTTGGTATCAATATGGGGCTTCTGCTTGGTTCATTGGTGACAACCATTATGACATCGTTATTGACTAATGAAGCAATGCTTGCTTATGGATGGCGAATTCCATTTCTGCTTGGCGGCGTTTTTGGTATTGCATCGATATTCCTGCGCCAATATCTGCATGAAACAGCAGCGTTTTCCTCACTCAGAGAACAGGATGTACAGCGTGTCCCGTTAATTACCTTGCTACGTAAGGCTCCAGGTAAAGTGATACAGGGAATGTTATTGGTGACTATTGGTTCGGTGACGGTGTTTCTCTATCTGTATTGGCCGCAGTATTTACATCAATATATGCACTATGATTTTGGCACTCTGATGCGTGTCAACACGGCAGGTACAATGGTGTTGAATATTACCATTCTGATTGGCGGGCTTTTGGCTGACCGCTATGGATTCAGGACGGTTTATCTTGCGGGAACGGCATTGCTGATTGTATTGACCTATCCATTGTTCATGCTATTTAATTTGCAAAGCATAGCCTGGGTCATTACCGGCTACATGATTTTTTCGGTCTTGTTTGGCTTTATTCCCGGATCCTATTCATCCATATTGAGTTCTCTCTTCCCGACACCGATACGTTATTCAGGAATTGCAATGAGCTATAACCTCGCCTATGCAATATTTGGCGGCCTGAGTCCGCTGATATGCACGGTTGCGATTCATGTGTTCAATAACATACTTGCTCCATCATTCTATGTTTCAATCATGGCTGTGGTTTCATGGGCGGCTTGTTATTATTGCAGCTTCGAACAATCAGATGAGCAATGGCCATTTGCTTACAAAAGCGTATTGACGGACTAAGAGAATGTGATTTTACACTTGCAAGTCTGGAATTTGTCTCGTGATTTATACTAATTTTCTGATCAGGAGCCAGTATGAATAAAAGTTCAGGCGGCGATAAACATTTTCACAAGCAGGGATTTGAAATTACGCGTAACGTCCGCGGGTTCATGCATCAGCTGAATGAAATCAGTGTTGAATTTATCGACTTTGCCCATCAGGCGCCGGGTATGGTGGTGGACATGGGATCAGCTTTTGGCATCGCGACAATTCCAATATTAAAACAGGGAATTGAGGTGACAGCCTGTGACATTGAGCAGGAACATTTAAACGAACTCATTCTGCGAGTTCCAGCTGAATGCCGGTTATTTCTGCAAACCAAGGCAGGATCATTTCCTGAAGATTATAATTTTGAAAAACACACAATTGGTGCCATATTATTATCTCATATTCTTCATTTTCTGACGCCAGAGAAACTGGATATGGCTCTGGACAAGCTGTCTGACTGGGTAGCGCCGCAAGGAAAAATTTTTATTGTGTCTTACACACCCTATATTGCACCCATGAAAGATTTTATTCCTCTCTATGAGGAAAGAGCATTGAGTGGAATGAAATGGCCATATTGGATTGTTAATAACATACACGATTATTTTACCGGTTCAAAAGAGGTTGCCGAGAATCTGCCAGATACAATGAATTATCTTGACTTGCCGTCCCTGTCAAAAGCATTGCAATCCAGAGGATTCATTATTGAAATGGCGCGCTATCTCGATCCTGACAAGAACCAGATCCCCCAAGGCGTACGTTTCGATGGCAGAGAATGGTGTGGTGTGATAGCCAGACAGCCAGATTAGCAGTTGCTAACACTCTCACAAGCAATTAATATTCATATGCTAATATTTGAACGGGAATTTATATGTCATTAGCTGGAAAGACAGTCATTATTACAGGCGGGAGCCGTGGAATAGGAAAGGCAATTGGTCTGAGATTTGCCAAAGCTGGATCTAATATAGTCATTATTGCAAAAGATGAACAAACACCACGTCCGGAAGACAACATGCAGACTGCAGCTGATGAAATGATAGCAGCCGGAGGCAAAGTCTTGGCTTTGGATGTTGATGTGCGTGATACAGAAGCTGTTAAATCGGCTGTCAACAAGGCTGTTCAACAATTTGGTTCACTTGATGTACTGATAAATAATGTCAGCGCATTTTGTTTTACAGATACGATTAATACGGTTCCCGATCAATTCGATCTTATGTTCTCAGTCAATGTGCGTGCAACATTTCTTCTCTCGAAAACCTGTGTACCATTTCTCGAAAAAGGGCTGAATCCCCATATTATCAATATCTCACCGCCATTGGATATGGATTCATCCTGGTTCAAAAATCATCTTGCATTTACAATGTCAAAATACGGCATGAGTATGTGTACGTTAGGCATGGCTGCTGAGTTCAGGAAAGAGGGGATCGCTGTAAATTCATTATGGCCGCAAACCACGATTGCTACAACGACCATCAAGGAACATTTTGTCCTGGAAGTTTATTCTGGAAGCCGATGGCCGACGATCATGGCCGATGCGGCTTATATTTTGGCACAAAAAAACGCTAAACTATGTACTGGTCAGTTCTTTATCGATGAATTGCTATTGCGTGAATCAGGAGTGACAGACTTCAGGCAATACGCTGTTGACCCAAGCGTTCCGCTGGTACAAGATTTGTTCGTTCCGTTTAAAGATTCTGATTCAAATGGTAAACGAATTTCGTTAGAAAAAGATTTATTTATATAATAGCGAAAAATCATGCAATCAGTTTTTTTAAAAATATTGCAAGGATATCAAACATTCAGGGATAAATATGTTCATGGTGACAAATCCATCATGCAGTATTTATATCACTATGGCCAACAACCGCAGATAATGGTCGTAGCCTGTTGTGATTCTCGTGTAGATCCTGCATTAATTCTCCAATGCGATCCGGGTGATTTATTTGTCGTCCGCAATGTGGCAAACATCGTTCCTCCATTTGAAAAAGATGAAGCACATCATGGTACCAGTGCTGCTTTGGAGTTTGGTGTCCGTTTTCTTGATATCAAACATTTGATTTTGCTAGGGCACAGCCAATGTGGAGGTATTAAAGCATTACTAAATACACAGGATACTCATGGTAATGACTTTATATCCAACTGGGTTTCATTGATCAAGCCGCAGCATGAGCATATGCATAACGCCGATGACTGTGCCAGAGCAGCGCTCACTCAATCGTATCAGAATTGCCTGACATTCCCCTGGCTGCAGGAAAAAGTAATAGAACAAAAATTGATGATCCATTTATGGTTTTTTGATATTGAATCAGGTCAGATATTCACCTATTCAGAGGCAAATAACAAATACCAACCGCTTGATTCCAGTGATTCTTCCGGCTTTATGCCTGTTTAAGCTGTAATTCCATGCTTGAAATAAGATTTTCTTAATACAGATTGTGTATCATGTTTGCTCATTTGTTGCATGATATGCATGTAAAACAATAACATAGATTAACGAGGTGTGGCATAATGTTGTGGGTTTGTAAAAACACTGAGCGCGAATTTAATATTTTTCAAAAACGTCTGTCAGATTTCATGGAGGATCATAAGGATCTCGTACCCGATAGTGGTTTGAGCTCGCTGACAGAATATGCAGACAGGATCAATGATTTTATAAACAACAAACCCATGCATAATATGAATGAATCTTTCGATAAATTAATCGAAGAATTTATATTTGTATTTACCAGGTGTATCTCAAAGATTGACAGTAAGAATATCAACAAAAAGGTTCTGATGGATATTCTTTACTTAACTCAAAACTTCACACGATTTGCCGATATGTGTCTGATTATGGATATTAACGCAGATCAATTCCATAATCAGGTCATGCTTTCAAGTAGTCAGTCAACGTCCAAGCGTGAAGATCACGCCTGGATTTCTTCAACTGCATTAATGCAGTTTGATGAATTTGAAAATTCGTTAACAAGATTTTTAGTGAAATACAAATCACTTCAATCTGATATTGAGAATAAGTTCAAGGGTGTCATGCTTGTCATGGCACAATTACGAAAATTTATTTTCAATTGCCCTGAAAAAGATCTGAATGTCTCATTTGCACAGCTTTCAGGTGTGATGCAAGTACAGTTGACAATGGCATTGGCTGCTGCAAATTGTGAAGATCCGGAATATTTGACTGAAGTATTTCAACTCTGTCATCAATTCACAAAATTTGCTGATTATTGTCTTATGCTTGATGTTGACCCAATCGAGAAAAAAAGAATGCAGGAAAAGGAAGCATTATCACAGCAAAAGTCCATGCCAATCGCAACTGGTAAAGATGTCAAGGAGGAAAGTGTCGCAATTTCTGTTACAACTGAAAGCGAGAAAATTGATATCAGACAAACAGGAAATCCGGATATTGAAAAGGGCAGGATACAGAATGAGACAAAAATCGAAGACACGGTTAATTCACATGATGATCAATCCGTGCGATTGACGTCAACCAATCATGGTATATTCAAGCGTGCCTGCCGTATGGTGTCTGGTGCTGGAATCATGACATTAGGGCTAGGCTATCTTGGACTGACATATCTCAGTCAGACATTTGATGAAAAAATGCAAGATGTGCTGCATCAGGATGATACTGGTGTGCCGCATCAGGCGATTATTCCAACAACTTTAATCCTGTTTGGGATGACGGTTTTTGCCACTGGTATCAAATGTCAGACATCAAATCAAAATACGGAAGCAACAATTGAAGAAACAAGATCCTTGCTGAGCACAGCGTATCAATGATCTATAGCTGAAACGGTGCAGAGATGCACAATGATTGTCAACTGGTTACCTGGTCAAGCCGATATCCTGGTTAATTGATCAGTTGATTGTTCTCCAGAGGCAAAGAGTTGTTGTTTTTGTGCATCTGTCAGGTTGAAATCAGTAGAAGTGATACCGAAAGTATCAATAATAATCGTACGCTTGTTGTCAGGACTATCCGCAAAAGATATCTCCTGTTGACCCCTTCTCAGGACATATAAAAGCGCTTCTGCGTATTGCAGACGTGACGAAATTACGTGAGCTTTGGGGAATATTTTCTGTTTCTGCAATATCTTGATATCAAGCGGCGATTCAAGCCTCAAACCTAGCGTTTCAGGGTTATATACAATGGATTCCCGATTTTCTTTATGTCCATAAGCGCCAGAATCCAGGTACCGCAATGAATCAAAAATACGAATTGGATATGATTCCAGAATTCCACCATCAACATAGATATCACCATCTGAGCGTGGAATATATTTTCCATTCTCCTGCCTGGATAAGCGCATTGGCGGGAAAATAATTGGTAAAGCAGCTGATGCTCGTATTGCATCAGCTACACGAGTGTGGGGTGTATGCTCATGTGAAAAAATGAATGGCACTGCTGCCGGTTGATTTTCAACAGTAAATAATTTGGTAGCGACAATATACAAGTCCTTAAAATGATGTTCCTCCTTCATGTCTTGCAGGTCAAGAAAGGTAAGATTGGCGTTTCCAGTCTTGGCTTTTATTAATTTGCAGATGTACTTATATAAGTACTCTTGCTTATAAAATCCCTCTGTGGTTAATAGCCGGAATATATTCATTAGCCATCCATTTGCTCCATCCGCAAATTTTCTAAAATCTGTATTTTTCATTTCATCAGCGATTTCAGCTGTTGAATAGTTAAGTGCGACTTGTAATCCGGCAATGGCGCCAGAGGAAACACCGGCGACCCGTTTGATATTTTTGATAGGTAACCCATGTGTTTTTTCAGCTTTGATGAGGAATCCTGCATAAGCAATTGCGCCTACGCCTCCACCCTCAAAGACCAGGTTGGAAATTTTTTGGGCCTCAAACATGTGCTTCCCTGATTTCGACTAGGTTATAATCCGGACCGCTGACTCCTGGGCACGCCATAATGATTAACTATCACTCGCACATCCATAATCAAATTTTACCACTAATCATGATCAATACTATGTGCTGATTAATTGTATCATGCTTTCTAACATGATGGCTGAATACCTGTACCAACTTGCAGTTATCATTCCATAGCTGGAGAATCAGCATCATTACTTGCAACTAATGCTTAAATTTGTAAAATATATGACGTATAATGGTCTTCGTTTTGCAATTATTCAGGAGAGACATAATTGCAGATGGCAGCCAATAATGGAGATGTACCGGTGTTTGATGTGATTGCCGTTAGTATTAGGATATACAAAAATGGACAATGAAGATCACTTCCCAGCTTATCAAAGCAGCTATAATCAGGATCAGGTATCTAATGTTCTTAAATGGCTTTTATTATTGACCGCGGTTGTATGCTTTGTTGCCATTGGTCTAGGAACCTATAAAACATATCAACTGGCTCCCCCGTTGCCTCAACAATTTCTTTCTCCATCTGGGCAAACGGTGATGACAGAACAGGATATTGTGGCAGGAAAAGCGGGGTTTCAACGCGCAGATCTCATGGATTATGGCAGTTTATATGGGATGGGTTCTTATTTTGGTGAAGACTATACCGCGAAATACCTTGTTCGTCTGGGGCGAATTATTGAAGATGAAATTGCTCAACAACGCTATGGAAAACCATTTACGATGCTTTCTGAAGGGGATCAGTATGTGGTTCGCAAAGACATGCAGGAGTCCTTGCACCAGATCAATCTTGATAGTGAAACAGCAACATTGACACAACCTATTACTAAGGCGGTGCAAGACCTTCAAAATGAAATTTCCCACTCTCTACTTGAGCATAACTTTGATGCAGGATGGACGAAAGCGTATAGTTTAGATCAGCAAAGCGCTTTGCAGACGGCTGATTTTCTCATCTATTCATCACTTACAACAATTGTACATCGACCCGGGAAAAATTTTTCCTACACGAATAATTGGCCTTATGAACCCAGTATGGGGAATTCGCCGACCAGCAGCACATTTTATTGGACGTGGATATCATTTTGTTTTGTCTTTTTTGGCTTTGGCGCCGTATTATATATTTACCATCGATATCTTAGCGAGCCTGATAGCGCACCTAAAATGCCTATTCTGCTTCAGTTCAAGCCATTAACACCCAGCCAGAAAAAAGCAGGCCAATATTTTATTATTGTGTCACTTGTATTATTAGCCCAGATTGGGGTTGGCGCCATTATGGCGCATTACTATTCTGAGCGTGCAGGATTTTATGGGCTTAAAATTGATGCATTTCTGCCATTTAATTTTTTGCGTGATGTTCATACGCAAACACCTATTGTCTGGATAGGTCTTTCCTGGATCAGTGCTGCTATTTTCCTTGCACCACTCATCAGCGGTAAAGAGGCCAATCGACAGGGCTTATTTGTTGATCTCCTGTTTTGGGTCACGTTATTTGTGGTGGGAGGCGCAATAATTGGTGATTATCTGGGTATTATGGGATTTGTGAATGAAGCCTGGTTCTGGATTGGTAACCAGGGATTATCATATATTCAATTAGGCAGATTATGGCAGATTGGTTTTTGTATAGGATTATTTTTATGGAGTTTCATCGTATTTAGAGGCATGTGGCCAACCTGGAATGATTTGAAAACCGCGACAATTGAGTTCTGGACGGGACGAATTCGATTAGAGCACCTTTTTTGGGCGAGCACAATCAATGTAGCAATACTATATTGCTTTGGCATGATCCCATTAACTGGCATTGAAAAATCATTCACTATTACAGATTTTTGGCGTTGGTGGGTTGTTCATTTATGGGTTGAACAATCCTTTGAATTTTTTGCAGCTTGCTCCACTGTTTATCTTCTGATGGGAGTAGGTTTGGTATCAAGACGTCTTGCTGAACGCACGGTATTTTTTGAATCAATTTTAATTTTCTTAGGCGGTGTCATTGGAACCGGTCATCACTGGTATTGGACTGGCGGTCCTGATATGTGGGTACCGTTAGGTACCATGTTTTCCTTCATCGAGGTCTTGCCATTGGTACTTTTGATTATCGATGCAATTGAAGAGCGACAAATGATCAAAAAGCAGCGAGAATTCAAATTTAATCTGGCATATCTCTATCTGATTGGTGCAGCATTCTGGAATTTTGTCGGCGCTGGTGTGTTTGGCGGTGGAACACTCAACGCACCTTTAATTAATTATTATGAGCATGGGACATTTTTGAGTTTGAACCATGCGCATACGGCACTGTTTGGAGCATTTGGGTTGCTTGCCTTGGGGTTGGTATATTTTTGTTTAAGATATGCAGCAGGGGATAAATTGCCATGGAGCGATCGTTTGGGCACCTGGGCATTCTGGTTTTACAACATTGGGTTGGTGCTTTGGATCACGTTAAATTTCTTCCCGGTTGGCTGGCCGCAATTAATGGACGTTTATGAGCATGGTGTGGCGCATGCAAGAAGTCTCGAATTCTATAATACAACACTGCTTTGGCAATGGTTGCGCTTGCCTGGAGATGTTGTTTTTGCCCTGGGTGCTTTATTGATGTCTTATGATTTCATAATCAAATTGAAGCCGTTTTTTCCGAAATTAGTAAAAGTATCAGGATCTGAAGAAGGTGCTATTATCAATGAAATGAAAACATGAGGCATGACCAAATTTTCTGAATGATCTAAATTGGGGTGGTGAAGGGGTATGGATGAAAACCTGCGCGCCTTGCTTAAGCTAGATCGCGATCAAATATTGATTAAATTATGCAGTTCTGAAAATGGATTAACAGTTGCAGAGGTACGGAAGCGTCGTCAGGAATTTGGTAACAATGAGATAGTTAAAAAATATTATCATTCAGTCATATCTGAAGCTATTTCACATTCATTTAATCCATTGGTTGCCATCTTGCTTTTTGCTGCAATTGTCTCAGCCTTTACCAAAAACATTATAAACGCTTTAATCATAATCATCATCATCTTGATGAGTATTATCCTGGCTTATATCCAGACGCATCGATCGCTGGCGGCTGTCAAAAAGTTGCAGAATCAGGTTGCGACAACAGTGGATGTCATTCGCGATGGGGAATGGATAGAAATTCCATGCTGTGAATTAGTGCCTGGAGATGTCATGCGTCTTGCAGCTGGCGATATGGTGCCAGCAGATGCATTGGTGCTGCATGCGAAAGACCTTCATGTACAGCAGGCTGCGCTTACTGGAGAATCATTGCCAGTAGAAAAAGAGCCAATCGGGGCCGAAACTGATCCCGATTACTTATCCGATGCTAAAAATGTTGTTTTTTCAGGATCATCAGTTGTCAGTGGCACTGCAACAGCGGTTGTATTCGCTACCGGTAAAAATACCCTGTTTGGCCAGATCGCGCAGAGTCTGTCAATGACTCCTCCACGGACTGAATTTGACAAGGGTATGTTACGTTTTGGCCTATTTGTTATGAAAACCGTTATCTTTCTGGTATTCGCAGTTTTTATTATCAATATTTATTTGGATCGTAGTCCAATTGAATCATTATTGTTTTCGATTGCGCTTGCGGTAGGGTTAACACCTGAATTGTTACCGATGATAACAACAGTTACATTGGCAACAGGCGCAGTGCGGATGGCGAAAAAAAATGTGATAGTCAAAAATCTTTCAGCCATTCAAAATTTTGGCAGTATTGATATATTGTGTAGCGATAAAACTGGCACATTAACCAGTGGTGAAATGGTACTTGAAAAACATATCAATATCTTTGGAAAACCTTCTGAATATGTCATGTTATTGGCATATTTAAACAGTTTATACGGGACCGAATTTATAAATCCATTCAATATCGCAGTTTTGAAAAAGGCCAATATCAATCCTCTGGATGCAGCAATATTGAAACATGATCACCCAGATATACAGACTTATCTCAAAATTGATGAAATTCCATTTGATTTCGAACGGCGCTGTTCAAGTGTTGTGGTTGATAAAAATGGTGAACATTACCTGATTACAAAAGGAGCGCCTGAAGGTATTCTTGATAAATGCACTAGTTATGTAATCGAAGGGGTAATTAAATCAATCGATGAAAGTGTTTATTCGCAATGCCAACGCATTTTTCACACATTAAGTAATTCAGGATACCGCATATTGGCAGTCAGCTATCGTAAAATGAATCCGCAATCTTCATATGGAACAAATGATGAAGCTGATTTAACGCTAGCCGGATTCCTTGCGTTTATTGATCCACCGCTTGATGATGCTGCCATCATGATAAAGGAAATGCAGCGGGAAGGGGTGGCAATTAAGATTCTTACGGGGGATAATGATCTGGTTGCGAATCATATATGCAAGCAGGTTGGTTTGGATCCAAGTCGTATCATTACCGGCCAGGAACTGGAACATATGACGGATCCAGCGCTGGCCGTGCAGGCTGAACATACACAGGTGTTTGCAAGAATTACACCAGCACAAAAGCAGAGGATTATATCCGCTTTGCGATCACGCGGACATGTGGTTGGTTATATCGGAGATGGCATTAATGATGCTCCGTCATTGCATACTGCTGATGTCGGAATTTCTGTATCGCATGCTGTCGATGTAGCCCGTGACGCAGCTAGTATTATTTTGTTAAAGCAGAATTTAGAAATATTACTTAATGGAATTATCGAAGGACGCAAATCATTTGGAAATGTAATAAAATATTTGATTGTTGGAACCAGTTCAAATTTTGGCAACATGTTAAGCATGATTATTGCGCTCGTATTTATACCTTTTCTGCCGGCAACGCCGTCACAACTGCTTTTAAATAATCTTCTTTACGATATATCACAAATTACCATTCCAACCGATAATGTTGACAGCAGTTTTACACGCAAACCACGAAACTGGAATATTGATATTATCAAGCAATTCATGTTCTATCTTGGACCGCTTACATCATTATTTGACCTGATAACATTTTTTGTCATGTTGCAAGTGTTTCAGGCTTCCGAAATACTGTTTCAAACTGGCTGGTTTGTAGAATCATTATTAACCCAGGTATTGGTTATACTGGTTGTTAGAACAGTAAAAAGCTGCTGGCAAAGCAGGCCAAGCAAGCCGCTCCTCGCCAGCGTTTTCTCAATAGCAGTGATTGGGATAATCATGCCATACTTTAATCCGATAGCAGCGTTATTTCATTTCACTGCGTTACCACCCGCTTATTTCATATTTCTTGTTTTGGCAACAACAGTATTTTTATATTTGATGGAAGTAACAAAGAAGAAATTGATGTGGAAATGGATTGAACAGGGTCTTTAAAGACAGGAATATTCTGGGATGAGATCAATGGGATTATTTACCGAAAAACAAACTGGACTAATTGTTTTTGTGATATTATCCTTTTATCCGCTGGTGGGCATGGGCATAGACCTGATTTCGCCATCGCTTCCCGCTATTAGTCATGATCTGAATACAACAAACAGCTTTTCAAAAAATCTAATTACACTTTATCTTGTGGGGTACGCGTTTGGAAATTTTATAGTCGGCATTTTATCCGATGTGTTAGGGCGAAGAAAGTTAATGCTGTATGGATTTCTTGCATTTATGATTACCAGTATTATTCCTGTCCTGATTGAAAATGCTGTTGTGTTATTAATTTCCAGGTTATTTCAAGGGTTTTCAATTGCAGCATTCGCGGTCATTGGCCGGGCAGTGCTTTCCGATGTGCTGCCTAAAGACAGATTGATAAAATTTGCAACACTGATTGCAACCATGTGGGGAATAGGTCCTATTATTGGACCCATGATAGGCGGATATTTACAATTTTACTTTAATTGGCAGGCATGTTTCTGTTTTTATGCGTTCATGGGCTTACTTGGGTTGTTGGCAATGATTTTTGTCATCCCGGAAACTCATTTAAATCGACAACCATTAAAATATCAACATCTGAAGAATAATTTCAGCATTATCCTCACCCATCAACTATTCATTGGCATTGTTATACTCATGGGAATTGTGTATTCACTGCTTATAGTATTTAATACATTAGGTCCTTTTCTTATCCAGTCTACGCTAGGATATTCATCTGTATATTTTGGGCATGTCGCGTTATTCATGGGTTTGACATATTTATTCGGAACGTTCTTGTGCCGTCGATTATTAAGAGAAATCTCTCCAGAAACGCTTACATTTTATTCAATCGTGATATTCACAATTATCACAGTAATCGGTGTTATATGCGCATTCATCAATCCAATGAATGTCTGGATGGTCATCATTCCAAGTTTGTTCATGTTCTTAGGCTGTGGACTTATATATCCTTCGGCAATGGGGAAGGGGTTGTCCTTATTTCGTCATATGGCTGGCAGTGGATCAGCGGTCATGAATTTGATCAATGTATTAATCACCAGCCTGACAGCATTAATAATGAGTTTCATACATATTGATAGCGCTATTCCGCTAGCATGGATTTATTTTTTCTTGATGGCATTTAGTGTGATCGTATATTATTTCCTCGTCCGTCCTGGTACCGAGTTATCATAAGGTATCATGCGGTTATGTCGAGTATGGCAATTTATTAAAACAAGAGGAGTTGTTGTTCATGCCCAACTTAAGACGGTCTGGTCAGAAAAATCTTGAGGCAGTGTTAAAAAAATACAAAATTGACTACGCAGACTATCTATCCAGAAAAAATAATCTCAATCTTTTGGGATATTCTGATGATCAGATCAACAAGATTGTTATCAGAATATCTTCTAAAAAGATTTTCGATACATTATGTGAGTTGCATCCAGTGCTCGCCAATAAATTTTCCCATGATCAACTTGTGGGAATCTGCGCTCATAAAGGCGGTCATAAAAGTCTGATAGCTGTTAGAAAGTATGCCGATGTCCTTACAGGGATGAAGTTTACTTTTGCACAAATTTCCAGAATGGCCAGCCATGATGGGGGATCCAAAAATCTCGCTGCTGTAATAGAATATGTTCCGGAACTGGAACATTTTCAATTTACGACAGATCAGATCGTGGATATTGTCAGTCATAATGGTGGTTCAAAAAATCTGAAAGTCATTCTCAAGCATGCTAACATACTAGACCAGTTGAAATTGCACAAAGAACAAATCCTGCTTATTGTCAGCCATGATGGTGGATCACGCAATCTGGACACGCTTATTGACAACATCAGTTTTTTCAGAGAACTCCAGTTTACGACAGAACAAATCATGCAAATTGTCAATCATGGTGGCGGTTCGAAAAATATCGATGCAATCAAAAAAAATATTGATGCACTTAAGCAATGGGGATTCACGACTAATGAAATCGCCAGCATGGTCAACCATGATGGCGGTTCAAAAACACTGGATGCAATGGTGGGTTGTCTACGCATACTTGGAAAAAATATCTCTCTCACGCATGACCAGATAGCCGACATGCTGAAAAAAGGTAAAGCTGGAAGAAATGAGCTGATAAATCGATTAATCGTAATTCCTCCAGATTTAATGCAAGAACTTCATTCTCTGTTTGCTGAAATAGATCATTTTCAGGATACATCAGACTGCTTAAATGCCGACGCAGAGTCGCATTTGACTGAAACGCAATCCACGAGCGTATCAGTTTCAAAACGCAAGTGTTCTTCAGCTGCAGAAATGGCACACAGAAAAAAAGCCAGACGTGATGCCAATTCGAATAACCGCATTGATTATCTGTTGAGTCAAGTGACCCCTATGGTTCCATTAACAGAAACCAGCGTGATAAAGATATCGCTTGATCAGGGTGTGATGTTAAAAACCTTCAAGCCAGACATCCGGCGACAAACAGGTATTCTAAGTATCAGAAAATGCAGGCATGACCAGTTATCTTATCAAATTGAACTGGATAAAAGCGCTTACAATGCATGGCTGGCGAGACAGCAAGATACTGGTCTGATTGCGCAGTGTGTAAACGCCGCAGATTCGGGTCTGCCACATTCGATAGGTCCTCTTGAAGAGTATCAAATTTCTCTGGAAGATGAATTAATAGAATCCCTGGTTAATCAATCTGTCGCAACAAATAAAATAGAGGACCAGATCAGTCTAGATGAGATACTCGCAAGCATTGATAAGTCTCAGTCTGAAGGCTCCATGCAGCCAGTCGTGGCACCCATCAGTTTTTATCGCAATAACTTGCATTTCTTTTCTGCATCAAAACAAGCGCTTCCTGAAAAACAATGCGATCCTGAATTGGATTATGCTTTTAAGCAAACATGAGCAAAATATAAAAAAAAGTACTGCTTCATGCATAAAATTTCAGATTTATGAAAGACAGGAAATTTGATATCTATCATGCTTGACATAAATTTCCGCTCGAACATGCTAGTTGCCAGTAATTTTGCTTACTGGAAGTTATGGATTTCAAGATGGTTGTATGCTGGTCTTGTATTATTTTTGATATGATTACCTTGTGATATTTGATTCAGAATCATTAACTCGCGCGAAACTAATAATGCATAAACCTGCTATTGACTGGGTTATCAACATTATTTTAACTGATCTTGGATATCACCCTGAATCCGATAGAACTTATGTCGTTCAAAGTAATCCTTGGTCGTCTGTCTATCGTTTTTTGACTGATCAGGGTTATATATTCTTAAAACAAATACCGCAGGCATTATCATTGGAACCAAAGGTAACTGATTTATCACGAGATCAATTTTATGCGAATGTTCCAACTATTATAGCTGATAATATGGATTTGCATTGAATCCGTAATGAAAGTTGTACTAATCGGTAAATCAGACCATAAAATTCAGTTATTAAAACAGCTGCATTCGCATTTTGATAAACAAAAAACAGATCAGTTTCGTTCGACCATTGGTGTGGATTTTTCCGTGATTAATTTTAATGGCGTCAAATTGACTCTATGGGACATTTCTTCGTCGAACCGATTTTTCAGTATGCAAAAAATCTATCTTCGCGATGCATCGGCAGTATTGTATCTGGAGCCATCCAATGATCAAGTTGATGCGGTCAAATCAGCCCTTAATGGTAATAAGGATGTGGTATATCTTACCTATAATCGAGACTTGCCACCGGAAGAATGTGTTGCCCATATTGTTGATGCTGTCAATCGTCATCGGCAGGAACAGCAAAACAGCAAGCAAACCCGCATTGTTTATGATCCTGAGTTTTCATCTGCAAAAACTGCCATAGACCTGCATAACATTCTCTAAGCAGATTGTTGATATGATATCTCCGCTGTTCGTATTGACGGCGGACTGAATGAATGGGCCAGGGTCAACCTGACCCTGTTTCTGTTATGTTATTTTTTTTAGATTCTGTTTTGCCTCGTCTGAATTTGTATCATTATCATTCGTACTGGCCGTTGCAAGCGTTGGATCCCGCATTGGCTGTGTGATACTGAACACATTATTTCTAGAATATCCAATGACTGATGCTTGCGATAATGCACTGATATCCGGTGCTGGTTTATCAGGTCGAGGAGGCGGTGTCATTGATGAAGCGGTTTTCATGGCGGGACTAAAATAGCCTGCTCCAGGTGTTCCAGCGGGCTGACCCAAGGTCTCAAGTGAGAAATCATTTTCGTCATGGGTTAGTAAAGTTTTTAAATCCTGAGCAGTCAATACTAATTTAAATCCACCTTCACAATCAGGATGAATATTGGAAGTTTTAAAGGAATCATGCTTAAACTTCATTCCACCAGTTAGAGAAAATTCATGCTGTTGGGCATGAAAGATATCATGTGTATCACCGTAGTAACTAATGTTGCCGGTAGGCGATGATCCTTCGCAGCCTATTAACAATCCGCCTGGTTGTGTAGAAGTAGGCGGCAACCAATATATGTATAAATGACCATGCGCACCATCACTACTTGCAGAATATTCTTCTTCGCAAATGCCTAAATCCTTACCCCAATGATGGCCGTAAGCCCAGTCTGTAATGTAACGTATCGCATCATTTGGTTTTACCGGCACTGCGGGTAATTTCAATTCTACTACTTCTCCATTTATAATATCCAATGAATGAGTCGCCCCTGCCCTGTGATAGATAGTGCTGTCTTTATTAATCGTTGCCTGGTTGTTATATGAAATTTTGTCACTTCCACCTGCGAGCCAATGAAAAAACTGCTGTGATTCGTTTTGAGAACACGGCGGAATTTGGATTAATATTCGGCCGCCGTGACTCAGCAGCGATGCCAGTGGAATATTTTTAAAAACATCTTGATTATGATTGACACTATTGACAAGCAGATATTTATCATCTTTCTCATTTTTAAATTGTAACTTATCATGTTGCAATGCCAGGAATAAACGCCGCATGACTGGGTCTTTCGAATCAGACATGTATTTTTTCCAAATCCCCACGTCTCGTTTATATTGCTCTGCAGCGGATTTTTGTTTTAGCTCAATTTTTAACTGTTCTGGTGCATATTTAAATTGAATTTTAGATTCTTTACAATATTTTATTTTATATTGCTGCAATTCATGAACCAGATTCATGAATAAATGATATAACTCATCGCCCATCTTGCTGTTAGTGACCAACCAGGCAAGCGGACCAAAATGTATACGGAGAAGCTGCTTTATTTCAAAATCCAGATCTGGAATTGCATCTCCTTTCGCTCCACCATAGGTTTGTAGAAATCCAAAGCATTCCATAAGCTTGAAATGCCAGCTTGAGTCAGAAGCATGATAAACATCTTGTAAAAATGCTTTTAAATATCGGCTTCTCTCACTATTTTTATTTTTTGCAATGTATGATTGTATGTCTTGAAACGATCTGAATTGGATAAAATCCCTTTTAAATTTAAGCGTTCGAAAAATATCTTCTGGATCATGAATCGGTTGCTCGATAATTTCATTATTCTCGTCATCGTCATTTTCATCATCATAAATAACATCATCGTCATTTGCTGGGTTCAAATGCAAGCTCAATTGTACGGCCTGCAGTGCTCTGAATAATTTTCCTGCTTTAGGCACTGCGAATATCCCTTTATCCATTGCCTCCCAATCATCATCTTGCAAAAGCTCATGATGTAAATCCACTTGTGGCCGCTTCTTTTTGAGGTAAATTGTTGCTTTTTTGATACGTTGGGCTGGCGTATCATGTGTGTTTATTTTCAATTCAGGATAAAAATCAGGATAGGTTGCCAAATACGCTACGGCGATCATGGCGCTTCTAGCCTTGCCTGCCTTACAATGAAGAATAACTATCTCGCCTCTTTTCCTGGCTTCATGCATTTTCTGAACAATATAAGCTATACTGGCCGGTTCGATAGAGGCGGTAAAATCGGGTATGGGCAGCACCGTACACTTTGCACCATGTTTCTCCCACAATGCAGGTGATACTTTCAATTCAAATTCCTCGAGGATAGAAAAATCATGTAATACTGCGTCACCTGCTAATGCCAGTAATGGTTTAATATCATGTGGAGAAGGAACTACACTAAGATATATACCATCAACAATTTCATTCCAGTCGGTTGGCGCATGTATGTCAGCAGCCATCATACTGTTGATAACTTTAGCAACAGGCGGAGCAACTGCATTGATGACCCGATTAAGAGTGTTTGTGCCATGGTATTTGGCTTTATCCAGAAAACCGGGATTTCGTGGGAAATAGTGTCGCCTGATGTCATTCAGGGTTCTCCGATCGCGCGCATCTTCTTCATACCATTCACTCACCATGGGAGCATTTGATGAAGAAGCAGAGGAAGAAAAAAATGCGTTAACCGGCAAAAACGATCCTGGTGCTGGTGTTTGTGCTGTCGTTACTGAAGATGATGGCATTGGCTGCGAAGATGTTGTTGCCATGGTCGTAATATTACTCGTCATCGCATCCCGAATTAATGCCAATAGTTTATCATTCAATTTTTTATATTCCACACTGTCATTGCTTGGGAGCAGATTAATCAACTCATCAAATGATGATAGATTGAATAACTGTGTTATTAAATGAATTTCATTTTTATTTAAATAGGATCTGACTCGGCTGATCATTTCTACTATGAATAAAATATTCATCGTTTTCATTTCCAGATCAGCATCACGTAATTCAATCTGGTTTTGCAAATAGTCAATGAATGTTACATGACCAGGATATAATGTTGTTTGCTTGATTTTGTCAGATTGAGATTGAAGGAGCGAAATCAAACTATTTAGTATGTTATTATCAAACTCCGCAGCAATTACTTGGAGATCCCGCGTCTTTATTGTATCTGGTGATATTTCTTTTTCATTTGTTAATTCTCTTGCTGTAGTCATGTTTATTACCTTGTTTGGACAAATACCATGTAATTAATTATTGCGTACGCCAAAATCTTTTGTTTCGAGCAAGATATACTTGCAAGGGCAGCAAACTCTGATGAAAAAATCAAACAATGGAACAAGTTATTTGCACCGAATCAAAAGCTCAATGGCTGTGTATTCAAAAGCTCATCGTATCTTTGCTTCAGCGACTAACCCGATTAATGATTAATACTAGGATGTGGAATCCAGTTCTCTATTAATCCATATAGAGAAGATAGGTCGCAGTATTATACTGATTCAAACTAGAATCAATGACGCATCAAACAAAGCGAAAAAAACTATCATATGAATAATTATCAGTCAATATATGGAATTCAACTTTTGATAATGGTGTATAAGGAACACTCACTTGGGCTGGTTAGTTGAATATTTAAGCTCATGATTTAAGCCATCTTAAACGGATACATAATATCAAAACATTTAATTGACTCCGATTGAGCAGACACTAAACTTGATCCAATAATCGTCATATGGAGCAATTTAAGATTAGTCTTGAAAATTGTTTAAAGATAAAGCTAGGAATGAATTGTATAAGGCGATTTCGATTTGGGAAACAACTCGTCGACAAATTTGACGCTTTTAGAATTTGTGTTATTGAACATGCCGTGAGAATAACCATGCTCAATCTGAAACAGCTGTTTATCATAATATAACAATTCCATTATATTTCTTAGAAATGTCACTATTTCTCTAATGTGTTCATTTTCTGAAATACCCTCCTCCCACTTGTTTTCCATTGCATACTCATGCCATGATTTTAAATATTGAAAAATCTGTTTATGCTCCAATTGAAGTTTGATATATAGATCATGAGCATGGTTATTGCTTTTATTGCTATTATTATCATGTCTTGCTATTTGATAATGATTTCTTGCCAGTGAATAAGGCCTGGTGATCGAAAGTAAATGATTATTTAAATCTTGCAATGTCAGCTCGCCGCTTTTGATCTTTTTGATTATAGCGTTTCTTTTCGATATGGATTCAGGTCTTGATTGTTTATGTATCACTTTGCGGCTATGTGCAGCTTCGTCACCAACTCGCGATTGATATTTGCTTCTATCATGGAAAAAACCATCGGAAGTTTCAGATTTTCTTGGCGGCAACTTATCGGTCGATGACTGAATTGTATTGATAAATTGGATAAAGTCTTCTTTATCAAGGGAGAAAAGTTGTATTAACTTGTCGAAATAATAATGTTGCCTCTCAACAGAGTTGATTTTCCTCATCTTAACCATGGCTAATTGCAATTTATAAAGTATTTTTTCATATTCACTTGCCATTTCTTTAAATTGCTCATTGTCATCATCATTGTTATCCTTTGGCAGGATGTTTTTTGAGAAAAACTGGTTTGTTAAGTGAATGGCATATTGTTGAATATGTTCAGGAGATAAGCTGATGATATGATGAGCAATAATTAACTCGTCCAATAGCACTAGTTTGTCTTCTCTAACATTCATATAATTTCATCCATGAAGTATTTAATGTTAAAAATAGACTAACAATAAAATATTAAGGTTTTATGAAGATCCATTCACGCCGGAGTCACGCGTCAGGTTGCCAATTCAAATTGGGTATTAATGACATTGCAATCCTGAAACATGGGAACAATTTGAAGACTTTGGAAAGTGAGGGCAATACTGCCCTCATTTCATTTATGAGTTCTACTGATTGACGGAGAGATTGGTTCTTCAATTTTTGGTGTATCATTGCTGACAACATGACGATTGAATGCCCTGTCATAGAGTTTATCAGCAAAACTGATAATAAAGCCTGTAGCCCCACCCTGCACACTCATACGCAATGCTGTTGTCCTGAAAAAGCCGCGGTAAAAACTCTTAATGCCCTCTTGCTGGAACAAGGTCAAGGCTGTTTGATACATGCTTTTGCCATGAATTTTCTGATTCGTAGAGATGACAGAAATAGGATTACTGGCCACAGCTCCCATCAGGTTTGCAGTCATACCTGCTATAAATGGATTGGCAATATAATTTGATACATATGGCAGCATACCAAAAAAAATACCGAACTGAACGCCGTCACGGTAAGCGGTGGCGTGCACTCCTCTGAATAGCGATTTAAAGTCAAGCTGTCGAATTTGCGACACTGGCGTATTATTATATCGCAATGCCTTGATAACGGAGATCGGGCTCATTACATAAACAGTTAACAGACCAGCCAGAAACCCGGATATTTCCTTGTTGAATGACCCTTTTGGATTATGTGTTTCAAGCTGCCTGGTAAAAAATGCTTTTGCTGGAAACATAAATAAATTCTTGCAAGCGGAATTGAATATACCGGGAAAATAACCATTGAGCGGATGTCTGAAAGCCTGTTTTGCAGCAGTAGATAAGCTTGGTGAACCTGCACCATGCCAGGTTTGATAGACAAAAGCGATTTTATCGATTGGAAAAGTAAGCGTCGACGAAATAGGACCGACCAGCAACCCTGTAAATATAGACTTCATATAATAATTATAAAAATCAGATGACTGGGGTTGTTTCTGCGGTTGAGTGCCCGCAAGTGTTTTCACTGATGACAGGTCTGTAGAAGAATTCACTGCTTTCGATTCTACTGGTGAATTATCGCGGGTATTACTCATATCATATCCTCGTTTATTATAATGACGATTTATAGGCTGGAATCTTACCAGCTTAATATTAAGTCTATCTTACGATGGCATTTTAAAAATATGAGGTGATTGACAGGCAGGTAATGACTGACTAGGTATAGCATGTCATCCTTATGAAGAAGGTCAATCACAATTTCACGTTATAAGGATTCCGTCTGCGAACCAAGAACCACGGGCAGACGGGTTACTGTGAGCTCTAAATTAATCGGGCGTACTCGACTGTTTAATTTGTGAATAATCTCGAATTTCTATTTCCTATGGATATGTAAGTAAGAGTTAAATTCCTGACTACATGATTCGTATAATTGGCCTGGTTGGTCGCTCAGATTGTTAAAAATACAGCTAAAGAGTTTTCGATAAGCAAGGTCTGACTTTTCTTGTCTGGCTTCCTCAGGTATTGAATGCGTATCTTCTTGCGCAGCCTGTGTTGATGGCATAGGGCGTTGTTTATCCATAAAAAAACGTGAATTTGACATAATCTGATGCCTCTTTGTGTTTTTCGCGGATGATTAAACAACCTATCGCGAAAATCGGCCGGTTTCAAGCCCATCTTGCAATTACAGTTCTCAAGATGCAGGAACAAAATATGTTCATGGGTCTCGTGACACCAGAGTGTCCGAGTCATATCAATTTTAAGCGCTGCCCCATCACGGATAAAAATAATAAATCATTAATGATTATATTGTATAATAATGATCAAAAATGAGGAGGGAGCATGTGGTCCAGAAATAATGAATCCAAACAGATAGTTAGCAAAATGAAAGGTCTGGGCTACAAGCCCTTGGAAAGGGGTGTTTGTTATGGTCTGTCGATAATGGCAATTCAGGCATTACTGGCGGGCGATTTTGCGACTTTTGACGCAAGACTGAAGTTAATCATGAGTTCGGATCCCAGCCTGCTTAAGTCCAACATCAGTAAAGCGAAGAGCAAACGCTTGGCTGGAGGGGACAAAGCGCTGTCAGAAACAGAAAGATTACTGCTAACCATAGACACGTTATTTACCTGTCTAGACATACACTCACAGCCAGATCATTATGAGGAGCTATTTGAGAAAGGCAAGGGTACTGTTACACAAAACCACCTGAAAACGCTTCCTTTAACGCTGCCAGCGCTGCTGAAGCAGATTGACGAAGTGGCAGCAATTGCTCTTCAAGCTGACGTAAACAAAATGTCCAATTTTCTGACGACGCTGAAGCAGGCGGTGCCAGATCAGCCAATTGGTATTTTATTTGCAAACAAGGATCATACCATAGCAGCGGGATATGATTCAGTTAGCAGAAAGTGGATTATCGTGGATTCCGAGAATCTTCCAGTAAAAACAGTAGATAATGAATGGCAAGCCGCGAGCGAGATATTAACTGCATACCGGGCATTCCTGCTGCCAGCTGCTTACACCTTTATAGCGAATATTTTTGTCTCGACTTTGGGCCCTGATCAGCAGCGGTGCCTCGAAGCCTGGAGAGCCTCTTGGCAACAGACAGCCCAACAACGGTTTGGACAATATTCGACAGAAGAGAGAGCATACCTGTTGCATGCCGCCGCAGAAGGAGATCCTGATACCATTCAAGCTCTCCTGACAACGGGGATTGATGTTAATTGCATGCTGGGAGGTACGACCGCATTATATGTGGCAGCAAGCAAGGGCCGCACTGATATCGTACAGATATTGCTCGAAAATGGAGCGGATCCGGATAAAGGATATGACGACGGACTTTCACCTTTAATCATTGCAGCTGAAAACGGCGCGACAGAAGTTGTAAAACTTCTGCTGGCACATGAAGCTGATCCCAGCGGTAAATGTGACGATGGAGCGTTTCCCTTATTGGTGGCAGTAGAAAGGGGAAATTTTGAGGTGATTGAATTACTGTTGCCAGCACTATCGGATTATCTGCTTGAGGAAGAAGAAGCGACTGAGTTGCGCGAAGTATTGCAGCAAATCAGGGATCAGGCAGTCAAAGAAAGAATAATAGCTTACCTGGATGCGCATGCACCGCGCAAGGACGTGCTCTACCCTCATCCGATGCCGTTTTTCCCGCCAGTGCAAGACGGGGATAAATCAAAAAAACGGAAATATTCCGAGTCTGAAGTTTGCGCGGTTGCAGAAGAGGAACCTGAGAAGAAACGATTAAAATCAGAGCCTAAAACCAATACGGATATCCAGGGTAATTCCGGCGTGCAGCTGAATCCTGTCAACAATGCCAGTATAAAACCTGGCTTCTGGCAATGAGCGGCTGCTTACGATTGATCTGAAACCTAAATTCATTTTTCCGCAGTTTTGGACATAACGAGCTCGCTGATGATATCAAGACTGTGATTGATATTTTATGGATGGTGCAAGATTATAAGACTATCCATGATTTATTTTACTGCTATTTAAATATATACTGATAGGATTGATATAATTCACTATGCATTGTTCAGGAATTATTATCCTTTTTGCATCAATCTATCTGATAATATGATATGCCTAATGATACGTGAAGGAATACGCTCATGAATGCAGAAACAACCACGGAAACCCGACTAAAGAAATTGGATATCAGGCGTATAGAGCAGCAGCTTGCCATTGAACTTTATCATTCAATGAAATCAGCGCTGCCTGAGACATCAGTTTTAACAGATGTCTCACTTGAAAAGCAAAGTCTTCATGACCGGATATATTTTGCTGCACGCCATGAAAATAATTTTGTCGGCGTTATCTCGATTGCATCGACTAACTTGCATAATATCCATATTGAATTTCTCGTCGTCAATCATCCTGATTTACTTCAAACTGTTGGTACCAGGTTATTGCTGGCTGTGGAAAATTTTTGTCATGAAAATGGATACTCGAGTCTTACTGTTGAAACCTTATTCTCAAAACAAAATGATTTAACAGAAGATCCTATTTTTTATTATCTTTACAGCAAGGCTGGATATAAACCTTTAATTGAAATATCTCTGGACACAAACCAGATAAAATTACTATTGCAAAAAATACTTGGTTTGAATGATTTTACCTTCATAGACCTGACGCATTCCTTGTCGGCCGATGTTCCTCATTGGGGCGTGGATGTCGGTTTTAAATATAATGCCAGATATATCCAGACGCCGGAATCCGCAGGACAAGTCAGGTTCCGGGTTCAGCGTCTTGAAATGTCCGCAGGCATAGGGACACATCTTGATGCGCCTTCCCATTGTTTTGAAAATGGGCAAGCTGTTGCTGCTATCCCGCTGCAATCGTTAATATCGCCTTGCCGTGTGATTGATGTTTCAGCCAAGGCTCATGAGACATATAGCGTCACGGAAGAGGATATAGCGCTTTTCGAAGAAGAATTTGGCACGATTCCCAGAGGTGCATTTGTCATTATTTATACCGGTTGGGATCAACGCTGGAACCAGCCTGAAAAATACCGCAATGAAAAAATCTTTCCTAATGTCTCTGTTGAAGCCGCCAGGCTGCTGCTTTCGCGGGGCATCACAGGCCTGGGTATTGATACTCTTTCACCTGATGCATTTGGCTCAAGTTTTCCCGTACATGAATTAATTTTAGGAGCGGGAAAGTATATTATTGAAAATGTTGCGAATGCAAATCAGCTTGATCCAGCGGATGGGTATGTTTTTGCCCTGCCAATGAAAATCTCCGATGGAACCGAAGCGCCTATGAGATTAATTGGCATGAAACGAAAACGCACTCTCGCATAAATGACGCAGCTATCAGCGCCGCATGTTGGTATAGATGCGAAGCGCAGATGGTTTGATTGGGTATCATGCGTTTTTTATATTTTGTGCTTGCGAGATTACGCAAATACGATAAAGTATGCCCTATTGACGATATCAACTTGGGAGCATACCTTTGAAACGCTTTATGCTATTTATGATTACAATGATCACCCTACTTGCATCTGTTGCTCATGCGATCTCATCCCGGGAATATTCACAACTGTTTCATGATTATAATGCCTGCTTTATTCTTTATGATGTGAATAAAGACAAGATTGTGACTAAATACAACCCTCATAATTACTGTAATGAACGAGTGGCGCCAGATTCTACATTTAAAATAGCCATATCATTAATGGCATTCGATCAAGGAATCATCAATCAGCAAACCGTGTTTAAATGGGACGGTATAAAACGGGAGTTGCCTGGATGGAACCATGACCAAACGCCGCAGAGCTGGCTGCAGAATTCTACGCTTTGGGTTTCACAACGGATTACGCCGCAGCTCGGATATGCTCGCATTAAACGATATCTCGCCGGATTTAAATATGGGAATCAGGATTTTTCTGGCGATCCGGGTAAAAATAATGGTCTTACTTTCGCATGGTTAAGCAGCAGTCTTAAAATATCGGCCAAAGAGCAGCTTGAATTTTTGAAAGCCATGTTAAACAATCGGCTACCTGTATCCGCTCAGGCAGCCGCAAATACCAAAGCGAACTTGTATCTTGGAAAGCTTGATGGCGGCGCTGATTATTATGGGAAGACCGGATCTGGCCGGCATGGCCATAATGAGCGTGAAGCCAATCCCAGTCAATTACGCGATGGCTGGTTCGTAGGATTTATTGAGAATGGTAACGAAAGATATATTTTTGTCAGTAATCTCAGTGACAAAATTCCGGCAATCGATAAATCGTATGGGAGCATGATCTTAAAGCCAATTACGGTGCAATTATTGAATGAGTATTTTTCCACAAAGCAATAATTGATTACGCGTACAGACATCATAAGTACGGAAAAACAAAACAAGCAGAAAAATGTTTGTCAACAATGTCTTAAATGAATAATTGTTTCGTGATATAATGTTTCGAAATAATCATGCCAAACCCAGATAAAAAATTATTATAATATACAAATGATTGGATTCGTGACTGTCGCAGCACTCGATTGGCTGAATGTAGCTGAAAATATAGGGAAAATAAGCAAAGTATTAGGAAAACAAAAACAATCATTCACTTGCGTGTGATTTTAAAATTACGTGAAAATTCATGATAATCTATAAACATGGATGGACAACCGAAAGGGAGTCACTATGTGGAAGATATCGATTAACTTCATATTACCCGCATTGCTCATTTTCACTGTTATCCCATCTGCGTTTGCATGGGACAAAGGAATTTATCTCACTCAGTATATGCTGGAAAATCCGAAAAAACTGGATTATCTCATCAGTCAGGCAAAAGCAACCGGTATTAATACATTCATAATTGATCATGATTATTATAGCTCTCGCTATGCGCCTGCCATCGCGAAGGTCAAGGCTGCAGGAATTAAAGATGTGGCGCGGATAGTCGTCTTCTCTGATGGTGGAAATGATGCGCAGATTCATTCACAAGAGCATTGGATGGAAAAATTTAAATTAGCGGAGGATGCTATCAAGGCTGGCGCTGATGTAATTCAGCTTGACTATATACGCTATAGTTCAAAACAGCCAGCTAATCCGCAGCATGCAAAAAACGTATACCAGGTTATCAAGTGGTTTAAGGCTAAAATCAATGCTGAAAACGTGCCAATGGAAATAGATATCTTTGGTGAAGTTAGTTATTATCCTTCTTTACATATTGGCCAGGATTTGAAATTATTTTCTGATAGTGTTGATGGTGTTAATCCAATGGTTTATCCATCACATTTCTGGCCGTATCAAAAATATTCTGCTGAACCATATAAAACAGTCAATAATTCATTAAATGCTCTGGAAGCACAGTTTAACGGTAATGCACCATTTAAGGTGCACGCATTTATAGAAGCTGCCAACTTCCATTACCTTAAAAAGACTTCTAATGCGCAAAAACAAAAATATCTTTTGCAGGAAATTCGTGCTGTAGAAGATGCAAAAAATGTTTCAGGCTGGTATGTGTGGAGCGCAAATAATGTTTATGATAATTTGTTTCAGGTTTTGAAAAACAACAAGACGCGACCAGCTGATTTTGCCAAGACTAAAACAGCGCAAAAATAATACTCTGTAACTTGTATTCACAGCCAATAATATGTCATGCCAGTGTCACTGGCATGACATTTGTGTAGTGGGCGCTATACAATGGCATCAATAATTGCCAGGAAATATTTTGGTGGTTCTGGCCGTGTATACCAGGCAAGTGTCAATATATTATCGTATGTTTTACCCTTGTTAAGAGTAATCAAATCACCGCTTGCCAGAAAAGGTTTGCTAAATTCCCTGGTAAGAACACCGTATCCGTAACCATCTATTAACATTTTTGAAAGCGATTCTGTTCTGTTAACAAATAATCGATCTGATTGTGCATGCTGGAGAAGATCGTATTGCTTGAGATAATTGATAGTCGTTTGATCAGACTCATCAAAATCAATAATACGCTCAGATTGAATAATGTCTTTAAGGTTTCTGCTTTTCCACTTTCCAGTACAGACAAGCAGATATTTTTCAGGTGCTAACGTTTTTGATTCCATATCACTGGTAATGTCTTGCGGATCAAGAATGGCAAATTGGCTTAAGCCAGTACGTAATAATTCAACAGAATTTTCAGTATCATTAACATCAAAAGAGATATAAAGTTGCGGGAACTGTTTCATGATTTTCATGCCAATCGGTATAATTCGAGAAATCATGATGCTCGAAGGACCGGATACCTTGACACGTTGAATCGATTTAACTCCGGCATTTATTATGCCAGTTAATGTTTCATGACTAAAGTCAGAAACAACATGGCAATACCGTAGAAGTTTTTCGCCTTCAGATGTGAGGTGCATGCCCTGTCGGGTACGGATGAATAAAGTAGTTTGTAATTTTTGTTCCAGACTGAGTATTCGTTGTGTCATGGCGGTTTGTGATATATGTATCTCGCGCGCACCGCCATGCACAGTTTTATGTTTGGCAACAGACATGAAAGCTTCAAGGAGTGGATTTAATAAGGCAATATACCTTTTCATTGCTTATACCATAAAAAGTTAAATATTGTGATGTATATCTGGCAAATCTAGACGCTGATAAGTGGTGATCACTGTTATTTCCCTTGCCGCTGCTGGTATAAAGTGTAAATAGTATTGATCAAGATGATCTATTTCAATAATGTCATCGATAATTATATTGTCATCGCAATGTGGATAGATTTTATTTAGACACAATTCTTGCTTGGCTCGCATCAATATATCCGGTTTGTTTGTTCCGACATAAAATTTGGATTCATGCATTTCTCCAAAAAATCCATTTTTATATGCGCCAAAATTGACAAAGAACAATTTCTTTATATTTCCTGGCTTCTCTTTGCGTATAAAAATGTCATGGCCATCGACATGCGCAAGTTCAATATAAGCATCTATATGTAATGATTTTTTGATCCCAAACCATTTGTTAGTTAATGCAGGATATGCATGTTTAAGGGACTCGCCAATAACAAATACAACATCATGTAATTCGATGTTGCAGCCAGTCGTCCTACCGCCCAAATAAACTGAAAATAATTTTAGCATATCGTTTCAGACTCATTATTTAATGTTCTCATGCCTCTTTTATTGGGTAATATTCGCTTTCCTGTCTGGACCAGATGAAATTGCTCGAAACCAGGAATGAAATATTTGATACATGAAAAACCGCTGGAGTGATCAATAACTGGTATTTTAAAAATTTTGTATCCAGCTTGCCTGATTTTGTATGTGATCAAGTTAAGCTGATCAATCAACGATAAATCAGCATTATTATTGGAGATTCTGTCGAAGTCAACTGCTTCATATATACCCTTAAGACGAGTAACATCTGCGATGGCAGCATTGAGTAATAAAGGGAAGCTGGATAGCTGTTGTATGATTTTATTTTGATTAGCTGTCAGATTTTCATTATGAATATGGACTGGTTGCAAGGATTCGAGCAATGCCCTTTCAAGCGCATATTCTGCTTTTAATGAGGCGCCGCAGCCAGAAGGTTGAATCAGGAATGGTTGTTTAGTCATTGAAACATAGATGACCGGAATGCCAATATCAGTTGTAATATCAAATAACATCAAATAATCGTTATATTGATGCTCAATTTGAGTAACAATTTTTTTCTGAAATAACGGCAGGGTTGATTTGTCGATTAAACGGATACGCTGGTTTTTTTTCTTTATGAATGCCTCAATCAGGAATAATGAATGTGCATCGCGCTCAGCCAGTTCATTTAAGGCATGTATGCTTGCTTCCGTCATATTTGTTCCGGAAGCAACACCGCTGTCATTGGCTAGATAGGTATAATTTGAATAATCCATTTTGTCATATTTTGATTTTCGCTTTCCATAACGTGGATCAAGCATGAAAACTGGATAGGACATTTCCTCGCCACTATGGATATCTATTAAATTAATACAGGGTAAAATATGTTTATAATTATCAATAAAAATATAATTATCCAGATTGTTTGCTGAATCTTGAGCAAACTGGTGAACAGCATAATGCTCAAGTGCTTCAAAATATGCGCTGACTTTTGATTGAATTCCTAATCCTTTACCAAATCCATAGTAGATAGCCTGATCATGTTCATCCACTAACTTGCAGCGATAGGTTTTCAAATCAAAGCCGTGAGCTTCATCACTTGCGCGCAAATTCAATAAACGTATGGTTTCTTCAGCAATACGCATTGATTGATGTGCCGATAATGATCTTTCATAACTGCTGTTCATGTGAGCTGCTCCAAACCTCGTTTTTTGATTGGGATGAATAACCCCTCTCTCATCATTCCGAACGTTTCAGCGCCGGCAAGTAATACGTAAACCAAAGCTACACCATTTACATCTTTAAATAATACATTATAGAAAATATTCATTCTCCTGGCAGTAATCATCTTGATAATCAGCTTTAATTGATTGGCAAGATCTGGATCAGTTTTTTGCGTTACAGATTCATGCCAATGAATGTCTATAAAACATCCTTCATTAATTAATTGTAGCAAATCAAGTTTGAATGCCTGAAGCAATATGGGGTATGTCTGATAATGTTGTATTGTTTTATGTCTTGAGATAATCGTGTTGTCGTTATATCTATCACGAGATTGTAATGCTTCGAATAATGCTTGCTGAAGGGCATCAATCTTGCAAAGGGAGGCACCTAATCCGGATGGCTGTACTGGCACGGGTTGTTTTGTAAAGCTGACTAAAAATGAAGGAATATCAAGATCAGATGTCATATCAATTATTACTAACTCATCATTATTAATATTTTCAATAAATTGGATATGTTTTTGAAGGTTATCTGGCAATGTGTTTTTTACGACGCGGCGTGCCGGCTTCACTTTTTTAATAATGGTATTTAACAAAAACAAACCATACGCGTCGCGCTCAATCCAGTCATTTATGCCATGAATCAAGGCTTCAACTTCTGATGCACCCATCGCAATTCCAGTACTATTCGCGATGTGTGATATCGCGGCTTGGTTGATGTACTTATTATAGTATTCAAAATGACTGGCATGAGGAAATAGCAAGCCTAATGGATAATAAATGCTGTCATTAATCGCATTTAAATTCTGTAATTTTAGCCAAGGATATGAATTAAGCAAAAAATCTGATGACTTCAGTATTTCTGGCAATAACTCATTTTGATCTAAAAAATCTGTTGAAGGAGATGTCAGTGTTGAAAACATTTTTATATGCTGATTATTAATTTGGCCTAATGTTTGATATACCAGGCTATCCTCCATCGCTTCATAAACAGCTTTTACTTTTGCTTCCTGGCTTAAGCCGCTCCCTGCTCCCCGGAAAGTTAATTGTATATTATGATTATTTATCAAGCAGAGATAGGTATACAATTTTCCCGCTGAGCCCACTATTTGAAAGTGCATATTCATATTCAAATTTAACAAACAGTCATTGGCTGATACCAGCGCGTGATCGAGTGTGAATTCACGCTGTACAGGTTGACGTTTCATATACTTATCCCGCGCTTGGTATTATTTTTTATTTGACTAATGATTCAAGCAATTTGTATTGCTCAATATCAATTTCGCCATAACCACCGCCGACCATTTTGGTGCGACCATAATCTTTATCTAATGTTATATACTCTTTTGTTTCAACAGGTTCATTACTATTCATGATTCTTTCTCCTATATTTTTGAGTTATTACCTGACACGTTTATTGTGTCAGGAAGATAATTTTAATATTGGAAAGCAAGATGGGATAATGAATAAATCCAATCTGATGATGCATAAAACCAATCATCAAGAGCCTGGATTTTGAGCTGTCTGATTTCGTGGTGTTATTTCTGAAGTCGTTCTTCAACGTCCTTCATTTTGCGAGCCAATTCCTCTGGTGTGAGCAGTTTTTTTTCGAAAAGGATGTTCGTGAATGCGACTATCCAGCGTTCGTAATAACTGAGTTTGCCTATGAGATCAGCACCCAGCGCTTCGACGCCGCGGCGCTTTTCTTCTGTATTGATGATTTTATGAAAATCTAGTACATCAGCAAGCGCATGACAACGTTTTTCCCAAGGTTCGAGTTCATGTTCAGTTCGATCAACATGTTCAGCTGGCAAACCGCCAAGATCGGTTGGCAAACGCTTGATGGAGTCTTCTGAGTTTTTCATGGTCTTTTCCCTGTCTTATACAGCTTCAATTTTGGTGACGCCGATCATGGCGTCACGGGTAACCAGAGAAGCCAGTTGTTCTTCACTGAAATTTTCAGTTCCTTTTGGCCGTTGCGGCAGTACCATGTAGCGTACCATGGCGGTCGAATCACTTACGTGAATTTCGACATCTTCGGGAATGATTGTTCCGAATTCAGCTAGAAGTGCCCTTGGTTCCTTGACCGCGCGTGCCCGATACGCCTTTAATTTATACCAATCTGGCGGCAAACCTAATACTGGTCTTGGATAGCATGAACATAAGGTACACACAATGAGATTGTGTACCTTGTCCGTATTTTCAAGAACGATAAGCTGGGTATCATCATAAAATGTGATGCCGAGTTCTTCGCATGCGGCACGTCCGTTCTCAAGCAGTCGCTTCCGGAACGCAGCGTCTACCCAGGCATGCGCAACCACCTTGGCGCCTAATGCCGGGGAGCGTGAATCAAGGACCTCAATCTGGCGGCGGATTTCATCTGCGCCAATTAGCTGCTTCTCAATCAGTAATTCTCGAACCGCAATTTCCATTATTTCATAATAACCGGGTTGCTTGTCGTGATCATCGTTATGCTGATGTTCCATGTCTTAAATCCTTTCTAGCCACGTTTCAAATACTTCGATTCGCAATCCATCGTTTTTCGATCCTGTATATCCAGGCCATAATTCCGTGAGTGGAATCGCGATACGATAATAATGGCGCTTGGTACCAGCATTCCGGCCAAACGCTTCTTCTTCATTATTAATGGCGGCTGGTTTTATGACTGCTTCAACTATGCCTCGTTTGCCGCGAATATAGGTTGGAACGCGGTAGTGACCAACAGGGAACCGGATGGAGATTTTGACATGGTCACCCGGCTTGAATATGGGCTCTTCGCCCTCTGCCTTTACGATGTCCTGGATGAAGTCTGATGGCATAACAATCCTCCATGATGTGCCTCGCACCCAGTTATATTATACGATAGAACATCGTATCTCCAGATGCTGATCCGGCATCAGCCACTCTATCTCACTATACATTATTCAAAATCAGGATACAGTAAATACTTTTTACGAATCTTTTTAAATTCACTTAACCTGGGTTCCCAGCTTGCCCTGATTTCTTGCTCACTCATGCCGGCGCGGATTTGTGTGGCCAATGTTTTTGGATATCCATAGTCTTTTGCTCCTGGAAAAAAATGTTTTTTGTCAGGATATGACTGGTATGCCTGGATTAAATATTTTATCTGCAATTTTCCATCGATCATTTTCAGAATGGATTGCGTTGTCCCAGACAGATTCCATCCATGACAAACCTGATTTTCATACAAAGGATGTCTCGCACCTTGTCTTGATACGGGAATAAACGAAAATGGTGTTTTGATCAGTGGATGGCCAAACTGTTGAAATGGTTTGTCGGTCCCTCTTCCAACGCTCATCATCGTGCCTTCCAGCATGCCAATTGCTGGATACCAATAAATGGACTCAATGCTTGGCAAGTTAGGAGATGGCCTGACTGGCGGCACATACAATCTTTTATGTGTATAATTGGCATTGGAAATGACGGTCAACTGCAGGTCTTTTGCTTTTGATTTTGGCGATACATCCAGCCATTCTTCGCCAACCAGCATTTTTGCATATTCGCCGACAGTCATGCCGTGAACAACAGGAATGGGTTGTAATCCAGTGAATGATTTATATTTAAGGTCTAAAACCGGACCATCGACATAAAATCCGTTGGGATTGGGACGATCCAGAATAATCAGCGGCTTGTTATTCTCGACTGCTGCTTCCATCAGTCTCTGCAATGAAGAAATGAATGTATAAAAGCGTACACCTACATCCTGTATATCGAATACCAGAACATCAACGTTTTTCAGGTCATCCGCTGTGGGTTTAACTTTTTTTCCATACAATGAAATAATGGGAATGCCGGTTTTGGCATCGATTGTATTGGCAATCCTGTCTCCATCGTCAGCCGTTCCGCGGAAACCATGTTCGGGTACAAATATTTTTGTTACATTGATTCCACGTTTGAGCAGATAGTCAACCAGCGGCGTTTTTCCAATCATGGATGATTGATTAATGAATAATCCGACTTTTTTCCCTTTTAATAACGGAAGATATAATGCGGTCCGCTCTGCTCCAGGCTGGATTGGAAGCGAAAGTGCAAACGCGAGACTCGCACCAACGATGATAATAAAAAGCAAAATTTTTTTCATGGCATGTCCCGAATAATTAATTATATTGCGGGAAGGCGCGTATCAATTCGCCTTTACCGGTATTATTCAAGCTGAGATTGGTGATATCAATAATACTCGCAGAAACAATATTAGCAATCGTTCGCCGGTCTTGTATCAGTTGGTTGCCTTTTGTTGGTGTGGGATGCGTGCGGCTGGTCAGAATGACAATCCAGGTCTTGGTTACCGGATCAATCCACAATGAAGTCCCTGTAAATCCCGTGTGACCATAGGACTGGATGGGAAATAAAATTCCGCGATTCGAATAACGCGAATCAATATCCCAGCCAAAGCCGCGTGTATCAGCAAGGTTGTCAGGTGTTTGTGGTGTTGTCATTTTGGATACAGCCAAAGGACCCAGAAAATGATTCCGTTGAGCCTGGAGTTTTGGGGATGGTTGTGGAAGCAGGCCGCCATTCAGCAGAGATTGCGCATATGCGCCAAGATCGGCTGCGGTTGAAAATACACCTGCATTTCCAGCAATACCACCCAGCGAGTAGGCAAGCGGATCATGCACGACACCCCAGCGCAGCTTTTTGTCGATTATTTCCGTGGGAGCAATACGGTCACGGAATTTTATTGCCGGAGTATAAAATGTGGTTTCCATTTTTAACGGCTTGAATATATGATCTTGTGCGTAAACATCGATACGCTGATTCGATACCATTTCGACAAGATGCGCGAGTACAACGAAGTTCACATCGCTGTATAAAAATTTCGTGCCGGGAGCATGTGCTAATCTCATCCTGGATATTCGCACTAATGCATCGTCTTCATTCGAAATGGCTTCTTGATCAGGAATTTCTGCAGGCAGTCCGGAGGTATGGGTCAATAATTCACGTATGGTAACAGAGTATTTTCCGTGTTTAGCAAAATCAGGCCAGTAGGCGGCAACCGGCGCATCGATGTCTAGTTTACCCTGTTCGACCAGCTGCATGATCGCTGGCGTGGTAACAACGACTTTTGTTAATGAGGCAATATCAAAAATCGTATCAAAACGCATGGGCGCCACATTTGGAATAATGCGGCGATTTCCGAATGTACCGCGATAAATGATTTTCCCTTTATGCCCAATCAAAACAACAGCGCCCGGATATTTGCCATTTGAGATGGATTTTTCAATTATTGGTGCAATGTTTTTCAATAGATCAGACCGTACACCATCAGTTTTTGCGATATAGACCTCATGCGTGCCGGATGGGAAATGTCTGGGCTGGCTCAAGGCTGCGGCAGGGCATAACGTAGCTGTGCTCAACAGCAAGACAAGGGCGAGAGCAAGATAATTGATTGAACATAATGATTTTATTAGCATTATAGACAGTTCTCATGTAACTGATCATTATTTAATCATGTATGGTAGCATCTACTTCTTTCATTAACAAGTTGTTCCTGTACTTCCCGCCCCGGTCTTCATTATGATATGCGGTGATAAACTCATTAAAAATGGCAATGATGAACCCGGATTCAACCATTTCAAATTTACCTAAACACTGTGCAACGATAATCGGAGTCATTGCAGCGATCATTTATTGTATTTTGGGAACGTTCGCCATTTTTCGTTCAGCCAGTTCAACGGCTGCAATTGGCTTTGTCATCCTTCCATTTGAGGCCATTATTATATTGCTGGTATTTGCTTTTTTTGGTTTCTGGATTGGTGTGTTAGCCCAGGGTGTGCTTGATTATCGCCAGCGCTACAGTCCGCGTCTTTTTTTGGCAGTTATCATAACGGTTCCCGCGATGTTTCTTTTCGTGACATTTGGCGCAGAGCTCTTTTCTGCCTATCGTGATGTTAACCGAATCAGCAGCATGAATACACAGGAGCTTGATCAGGCGTTTGTAAAGCGCCCGACCCATTCATTATATGGATACGATATTTTTCTTCTTGCTGCCATCGCACACAATCCAAATGCGAGCGGCACGCTACTTGATAAAATCGCGCATCTCGACGATCCCAGGATAAATGATTCATTAGGCAGTATAATTAATTTGACGAAAGAAAATCGCAAGGGATTGGCGGTTATCCGGCTGGTAGTGAGAAATCCTAATGTCAGTACAAAGACGCTTGTATTTTTGACTGATTCGAACAACTATAATCTTTTGGGCGATCTCGCCGAAAATCCAAAATTACCTGTAGAATTCTTGCGTAAGTTATTCAGGCGGGCACAAACTAACCCAGATGGATTCTTGATAGAATGGGGTCTGGCCTATAACCCCACTACTCCGCCTGATATTCTGCGTATGCTTGCCAAAAAAATCCAGTATGGAAAGGGTTTTGATGTCATCAATAGTGCATTGAGCAACAATCCGGGCACACCTGAGGATGTGAAAAAGCTGTTATTCAAATAATCATCCTGCAAGCTGATACGAAACAAGCAATGCTCCTGAGCTGCAACAAGCTTGCGCCCTACTCGATTGCTATCCTGACCCTTACTTCCTTGTCATTTTTTATTGTCTCGATATTGACGAGTTCTCCTTCGCTGCCATCCCTGACCAATTTTAGAATTTCATCAATATTAATGTCGGTTCCTTCAATCTTGAGTTTGTCTTTTGGTACCAGCTTCAGCCCGGTTTCGGCAAGTGCCATGGGAATATTGATATTAACCTTTGTATTGCCGCCTTCGTTTACCAAAATCTTGAGAAATTTTTTGTTCGCGGCTTTCTCGGTCAGGGATTCATCCTGTAAGTTCCCTGTCTCTGTCAGTAATTTATCGGCTTCCGTGACACTGATTTTTCCTTCACTGAGCATTTGCAGGATTAATTTTTTTTCATCATTCATTTTAATACTCCTAATCATATTGTTATTGAATTACAAAAGAAATATTGGTGTGATTATTGTTTATATCGATCCGGGTCCCGGTGCTTTGCTTCAGGACAAGATCCAGCAAATCTGCTAATTCGAAGGAAAGGCCATTTTTTTGCGTGATCTCGCGGCAGACTGAATCTGGCAGCAATTTAATCAGATTGAAAAATGTGAGCGGGAAATAAAATGCGAAATGCAGTTTATAGCGCTGACTGGCGATATTTCCATACAGCACAGGATAAGGGTTGTCTGCAGATTTGGCGCACAGCCTGTAAACCAGATAATTCATTCGTATCGCATAAAGCATCACCAGGATCAGGAATGTTATTGAAATATTCGTATTTAATGTAAATGCAAATAGCGAAGCATACAGAAAGCCGGCAAGTGTGATAAAAGACAGGTAAAGCCAGTGCAGCAGGTAGATATTAAACAAGATAACCATTACCAGCGTGAATGGAACAAGCATGATGACGGCGAGCATCTGTAACAGGATCATTTTAAATTCCTCAGGAGTTTGATAGCGCTTTCGACATCAATCAAGCCTTCTGATAATTCATTTAATATTTTCAGGCGTTGCATGGAGTGGCTTTCGTCCGCCTGATACCCGAGAGTTTTGATGATATTTTTAAGACGGCTTTTAACGGTGGGATAGGATATTCCCAGGTCTTTTTCCATTAGTTTGATATTTCCCTCGTTTTTAAGAAACATTTCAATGAATAAAAGATCATCCGGATTAAACATATGAAATCGATTTGCCGTGAAACTGCCTTTGATTTCAGTTTTGCAGCCTTGGCATTCAACTTCCTTGATTACAAAATCACCCCGACAATAGGGGCAACTTGTGAGTTCTTTCATTATATTCACCATTGAATTCAGTTCACTATTAATTAAAACAATTTATATATTAATATAATTAATGTCAACATTAAATATATTAATAGTAATTATTATAAAATAAATATGCATTCGGGTTGATGCAGGTCCTGAATACAATGCTGTGAATGTTCTATGGCTTGGATGGATGATGTCTTGCTTCTTCGACTGCTTTCCTGTCTTCTTCATCGATATGAACGAGCAGACCTTGTAATTTATTTGCAGTATCCGCGAGGTCAGTTAACGCTTGCGGTGTATGGGCGCTTTTAGCTTCGTTCAATTCTTTGAAATCTATTTTCGCAATCATTTCATTGATAATGTTGAGATATTTCTCTATCAGGTCGAGGTCAGATGGCTGCGGATTGACTGCTGCATCTGATTGTTCAATGAATGCTGTTATTTCTCCAAGTTTACTGGTATCACTTTCAATCAAGCGCTTGGCTTCCAGCAATTCCTTTAATCTGAATGCATCCTCCGCGCTATAGGTATACATTCCTGTACGCAGACCATGACGTGCTGCAGATTCTGGCGCTTCTCTGGAAACAACGAATATTTGAGAGGTTGGATTTTCAACAGGATTAAGTTCCGCGATTTCTTTCCATATCATAGAGCCAACAGAGGTTTCCTTTGCTTTCTTCTTCACTGCTCTGAATTCAGAGTCTGCTTCTATCTTCTCTCCTCTTTTGACCAAGTGAGTGCCAGATGAAATAGGTTTGCTGAATTGACCTTTGCTTGACGGATAGGTGTAAACATTACCTTTATGTTTCCTAATCAGATCTCTGATATTTTGCAGGTTTTCCGCCATATTTCCTCCAGGACTTCCACCGGAAATATTAACATGATGATGTTTTGCAGTTTCAGGATTCATCATTATTAAAAGATTCATGGCGAACAATAGTCCGTTACCTATGCATTTGGCAATGTCTCTGGCACCCCACTTTTCAGCCTCAAGCTCTTTGACGTGAGTCGTGATGCTGTTTTCTTTTATCCATTCTTGCGAGGCGTCAACGGAATAAACATGAAATTCTTCATTCGGCCGATCTCTTTCAGGCAGCATGCTTTGCTCTCCTGTATTTATATTAATTATAATATATAGATGAAAATTTTATGTGCCATGCAGGCAGAGAACAGGGAATCTGTTTAAAAATCCAGTATATTCAATAACAAAGATCTTGCCATAAATGCGCGTCGTCCAAGTGATTCGTATTTTTATATGATAATCTATTTATTATGATTACTTCGCTTCTTGTTTTTGAAGATTGAAGTTTGACAATAGCCCAGTAAGGTTCAGTTTTATGGAGTATGGCGACAGGCCAAAATATTAAACAATGCGCAAGCAAGAATATTGATTACTTTTTCCAGGGCTGAAATATTGAGCGACATCTTCCGGACATTCATACCCAGCTTGAAAGAAGTTATTACGCTTGGAAATTTGCAAGCAACCGGAGAACGCTGCCTGATCTTGCTTCCGAACTGCATGATATCGCGTTTATACACATCCTGGAGGGTAATTTAATCGATTTCCCGGCTACCATAAAAACTCCCCTGCCTTGATGGTGAATTGTCTGGGGTGGTTTCCTTGAATTCGTAACTCAGGTCTTCAGTACTTCAAGAATAAAAAAATTATATTTTGATACCAGTTTTGTATCGATGACTTTGCATTCCAGATTGGCATAGCATTCAGCGATGAGTGGAGCTTCAACTTGTGACGCAGTGATTGGAGTCAGATTAAAAAATTTGAAGCCATGACATAGTTATGATATTGGCCTTGTTTTTGTGCATGGTTGTTACCAGGCCAACCGGCCAGGGCTCCAGCAACCGGTAAGTTTGCGATAGTGGCAATGGCTTTTTTTCATGTGACACCCTTTGTGTTTATGATTGAAAATGGCCATACAATGAATGGCATAATCGAATGATACTATCTCTTCTTGGTTTCGGAATTTTAAGCGGATCAAGAAGAGACGGGTTATCATGGATTGTCTTGCATAACACAACATTATTGTTCATGAGTTGAGAAATTTCAGTTTTTGTCAGATTAGTAATACACGTGATTGGATATAATCCTGAGATCTCGATTCTTTCCTTGAGGCTCTCGTTTGCCGGATAATCCCAGGAGATCAAATGCAGGCCGGCGCAACGCCCGTATTTTAGGGCATCATTTGTAAAACGCGTGTTTGTAATCAGCCAGCCTTCGAGTTTAACTGCTTGATCTTTTTTATTGGCTTGCTCAATATCAAGAAAGCGTCCTTTAAAATACAGAGGTATTTTCACATCACAATTTATGCCCGGACGATTATGGTATTTACATTCGATGTATATCTGTCGACTGCCCTGTCTTGCAACGACATCTACTTCATGATCAATACAATAGCCATGCACAATCTGATTAGTCTGAGCTTGAAATCCCTGATGGCGTAAAAGTTCTGCAACGAATTTTTCAAACGGGTATCCTGATATTCCAAGCTGCATGATGGCACGCTTTAAATGATATTTGGCAGCAACGGTTCTGGATTTTTTACGCAAGAGACGAAACGCAATTTGATATATTTCGTGTGTTTTCATGCCATCTGTCAATAGTCTGGCGACTTCGCCCAGGATTTCCTCAATCATTTTTTCATCTGTTCCAACCCTCATCAATGATCGGCGAATCTTAGAGGGATCGTAAGGTACTTTTTCTCCCGAAGCTTTGGTAATTGTTATCATGTGCTTGATCCGTACTTTATTAATTAATATTCAACACCAGAACAATTGTTAATATATTGTTATATATTAGCCGTATGATTAAGAACCGCAGCTAAGTGCATGAGTACATTAACTTCATTATAATAGCAACAGGTCTTGTTTGCCTTAAAATATAGAATGGAATCAATTTATGCCGTACAAACGGATCATGGCTGCCGTTGATGGCAGTGAGACTTCAGACAATGCATTTATTGATGCACTGAATCTGACTCTAGTACTCAAGGCGGAATTATGCGCCGTTCATATCGTGGATGCTTTCCCTGTTTATAATCTTAGTATGGGAATAGATTTTGACAGATACCGTGAAATTGTCCGAAACAATGGGTTGGCAATTCTCGACAGAATGCAGCAAATGGCCAAACGTCATAACATATTGATAGAAACAAAACTGATAGAAGTGATTGATTGCAAAAAAAGAATTTCTGAAAATCTTATTAAAATTCTACAGATATATCAGGCTGATTTACTCATATTGGGAACCCATGGACGCCGCGGATTTCATCGTTTAATATTAGGCAGTGTCGCAGAAGAGACCATGCGTGATGCCTCAATTCCGGTGCTGCTGATTCGGGCTGAAGAAGGAACCGTCGCTTATCATTTACAAAGAAGGGACATTATATATAAACGCATTATTGTTGCGGTCGATGGAAGCGAAACTGCCTTCCTGGCGTTAACGCAGGCAATCTATTTGAGTAAGGCCTTGCAGGCGAATCTTTGTATTCTTCACGTTGTCAATGAATCAGCAAAAGATCCCAATTTTGCTAAACATCCTGATCAAATGCAAAATGAATGCCGTCGTCACGGCAATGAAGTTCTGGATAAAGCCAAAGAACATTGTATGATTGATGACATACAGGCCGAGACATTAATGGTGGAAATGATCAACCAGTCAGGCAGTATTGCTGGAGAAATTATTGCAGCATGCGAAGCATATAAGGCTAACTTGCTTGTTATTGGCACGCATGGTCGCAAAGGCTTAAATCGGATCCTGTTAGGAAGCATTGCGGAAGAAGCAGTGCGAATAGCAAATATACCTGTGTTGCTCGTGCGAAAAAGTGATTTTCAGTAATGTATTTCATCGTCTAACAATAATCAGCATTTAATGACATATCAATTTTGATGCATTTCATTTTAAAGTATGCAAAGGTGATATTTTTATTAGTGACAGCAAGAATACAGCAAAAACCAATGCGCTGATCCAGAAGCTGATTGGCCAATCTGTGATGTAGGCCAAGAACAAGCCTGTCCATACTATCACTATCGAAAGTATGGTGCTCAGTAATATTCCAGTCCAAAATTGTTGTGTCATCTGGATTGCAATTGAGGGCGGCCCTATCATGAGTGTAAATACCAAAATGACACCAACAACCTGGCTTGCCAATGTGACCGCTGTTGCCATAATAATGGCAAAAATAATTGATATCCAAAATAATGAAATACCTTTTGCCTCAGCGAGCTCAGGTTCAAAGCTGGCAAATAACAATTTTTTTGCGATGATGGCTATCGCAAACAGACTTGAAATCATCAACCAGATCATAAGCTTAAGATCATGATTTGATACACCAAGCAGATTTCCGAACAATATGATCATGGCTTGCCCTGCGTATCCGCCATAAAAATGCAAAAACAATGTGCCCAGGCCTAAACAAAATGACAGGATAATGCCTATGATCATGTCATTTCTGCTAATGCGTTCTCCCAGGGCGCCCATGCTGATTGCCGCAATCAATGATAGCAGTAATTGTCCTGTCATAGGTGACAACCCTAACAGCAAGGCACCGCTTGCACCAGCGAATCCAATATGGCCCAGCGCATGTGCAGCGAATGACAGACTACGGATAATAATGAAATATCCGACCACACCGGCAAGTATGGCAGCCACTGTACCGCCTAACAGTGCATGCTGCATGAATTCATATGCGAATATGTCAATCATGATGATGACGTACCTCGCCCAATATGTTTTGTTGGGTATCACTTAGGACAAACAGACGGTTTCTTAAACGCACTACCTCAATTGGTGTGCCATACATGGCGGTTAATGTTGCCGATGTAATAATAATATTTATATCTCCGATTGCTGCCTTACCATTGGCGAAAAATAAAACGCGACTCATTGTGCCAAGCAAAGGATTGGGATCATGTGCTGTGAACAGAATTGTCACATCCAGATTCCGTTGAATTTCATTGAGCAAGGCAATGAATACATCCTGATATCTCGGATCCAGACTGGACAGTGGTTCATCCAGTAACAAAATATCAGGATTTCCCAAAAGTGCCTGTGCCAAATAAATTCGTTGGCGTTCTCCTCCCGAGAGTTGTTTAAAAATCCTGTCAGCGAATCTATCTGCTCCGACCATTTCCAGTGTTTTTTGTATTTGCTGTTTTCTGGTCTTTGATAGAATCGGCAATCCATAATGCAAGCCATCACATGTTGCTTCTATTAATGCGCGGCCTGTCATATTCGCAATCGTGAGATGACTCCTCATTTGCGGCATGTATCCTATATTTATATTTCCATGGGCAGGACTGGAATTTAATACACTGATCTTACCAGATAATGGCTTAATCAAACCTAGTAATACTCGCAAGAAAGTGCTTTTCCCGGATCCGTTGGGACCAAGAATTCCTATGAATTCTCCTCTTTTGATATCGACAGTAATATTGCAAACAATCGGATGATTATCATAACCGAGAGTCAAATCCTGTGTGGCAATAACAATATCCCTGTTTGTGTCCATGGTTGAGATCCCTAGTCATTTTTCTCCAATTGCATTTCGAGATCGTTTAATTCGTTTTTGATCCATTGAATATATGTCATTTGTGGCGGGATCATTTCGCTTACCCCTAATATGGGAATCTTTTCCATTATCGCAAGATTTTTCATTCGTTCAGACAAAGGATTTATTACTTGAGTATTAAATATTAACAAACGAACCGAGTGTTGCTGCAAGGCATCTTCAAATTCCCTGATTTGTGTGATCGTTGGTGGAATGTCATTCATTGTACTAATTTGATAACCTTCGCTATGCATGATCAGTCCGATACTGTTTGCCATGTACCCGAACACAGGTTCTGTCGCGATAACAGGCGTATTTTGATAACGTATTTTTAATTTCCTGACAGTGTCAAGAATCACTTGATAGGACTGCATAAAATGGTTCAATTGATTTTGATAATATTGTTGATGATGAGGGTCAAGCTCGATTAACTTGTTAACCAATGTCGTTGCAAAAATCGGCATGGTTGAAGGTGAATACCATATATGCGGGTTTGCGCCCGGTTTGACGTGGATAAGCTCTGCGACGTTAATGATGATTCTGGGCTCTTTGTTTTCAATGGCCAGCATTGAATTCATCCAGGGGTCATAATCTGCACCGTTATAAATCACTATATTGGCCAATATGATGGCTTTGGCAATACTTGGGGAAACAGTAAATAAATGGGGATCCTGGGTCGGGCTGTTGATAATACTGATTACCTGAACATGGGGGCCGCCTAATTCTTGAGCTACCTCACCATAAATATTTTCGGCGGCAGCTATATGTATCATAGCACTTGCTCGTAAGGTGAATATAAGCGTAAAAAATACAAGCAAAATGGTTAAAAAGCACTTTTGTGTACAAATGCCCAGCATTTTGCTTCCTCACTGCAGTTGATGTCTTGATGCTTTGATATAATAGCATTAAACGGAGAATAATTATGGTTACACAGCAGCATACTACCAGACCTGGCGCTGCCATGAGTCTAATCGAAGCCATCTATCAACGCCGCTCAGTACGTAATTACACACAGGAAAAAGTCTCGAAAGATGTAATACTAGATCTACTGGATGCGGCCGTTCATGCTCCTACTGCTATGCATGAAGAGCCGTGGTCATTTGTGGTGATACAAGACAAATCACTCTTGAATCAACTGTCAGATGAGGCCAAGGAACTGGTCATCAATGAGGCAAGATTAACAGATTCGGAACAGTCCAGGCATATGATGGATATCGTTGCGCGGCCTGACTTTAACATATTCTATAACTCACAAACACTGATTCTCATATGCAGCAAATTTCCAGGACCATTTGTCCAGGCAGATTGCTGGCTTGCTGCTGAAAACCTGGTGCTTGCTGCCTGTGCTATCGGATTGAGTACCTGTGTGATTGGATTTGCTATTTCCGTGCTTAATACACCAGAATGGAAATCAAAACTTGGCATTCCATCGGAAACAGCAGCAGTTGTACCTGTCATTGTTGGTTATGCTGCGGATGATACAGCGCCTGTGTCACGGAAAAGCCCTGAAATAATCGTATGGAAATGAGTTCCTGAATAATTTTGTAAAATTATTCTGGTTTAATTATATTAGTATTCTTAAATGTATTGATGTTAAGTCAATTCCGGGAGAAATGGCATGGATGGCCGATCAAACTTTGATGATATTAAAAAAAAACTAACCCCATTAATTTCCAAGCAGGCGGCTGAAATTCAATCAAATGGACTGACTAGATCAAATTCTGATATACGCGATAAGCAGCCGTTAACGAATTTAAAAAGAAGCAACGATTCCGCAAAAGAAAATGTTGCGATTGCATCGTCAAGGCAATTAAAAGCTACATCCTCGGAAATAAAACTCTTTGGTAAAAAAACTGATTCAGGGAAAGCAAAAAAAACGCGGCAATATGATATTAGTGAACCAGTTATTGCTGATGCTCCTATCAACAGGTTTAATGATTCCATTGATAAATTAAAACAGGTCGTTGCTGCTAGACAAACTTTACTTGTCAAAGATGAAATTGCATCTTTGGCACGACTAGCAGTTGAGTTGCCAGAAAAAACATTATCATTGAAATTAAATTCCTTGTTGTCATTTTTCAATTCGCCTGATATGGAACCTTTCAGGCCATATCTTGTCGCACAATTTGAAATCCAATGCATAAAAAAAGGAAAATTGGGATATTACCGTATTAGTGAAGGATTAAAGAAAAGCTGTCCATTTAGAGAAAATAATGAAGATTTTCAACGATACAATGATGTATTTAATACTATTAAAGCAGAACAGACGATTCTTGCATATGATCAATTCCTGGGCCGCTCGACGAGTTTTCTCTGGGGGTTGTATTTACGCGCAATATGTTCACGATTAACGGTGATCGCAAGAACAGTCTTCAATATTAAAGACGACAAGATACCAATTAACGATGATGTATTAATTTCCATTTATAAAATTTTTTCCCTGATTAATAATGCACATCATGATAAAATGAAATTGAACCCGTTCGATTTGGGTTTCCTGAAACCTGATCATTTTAATGATCTTCGAAAAGCCAGAGTATTTTATTCAGATCTTGAAAAAAACATTCAGTACATAAATGATATTACAGGCGACCTGATTATTTGTTATCAGGAATTGATAGAACAACAAATAGCTGAACATCTCAGAATTGTCCTGGAAAAATATCCATCGCGATTCATGGAATATACAATTGAAATGAATTACATAAGAAAGCACATCAATAGTTATCGTGATTCATCGATGGAAGATGAAAAGTATTATTTCTTGACAGCAATAAAAATAATCTCAATCATAGACGGCAAAAAGCAGTTATCAAGCATATTTGTTAATGACATGCTGCATTATGTCATTGGATATTTGAGAAATAAATATTCTCTCAGTGAAATTAAAAATTTCAAAGACCTGGAATCAATCAAACAATTACTCTTAAATGATTTGGCAGTAAAATTATGCGAGAAATTTGACCTGGAAAACAGGCTGCCGCACCTAAAGGAAAAGATTGTGGCATTTTTAAGAAATAAAAATACCCAATCTATGGGCGATACACCAAAATCTGAAGATGGCTCAAAACTGTTAGCTTTGTCCTTGTTCAATCAATCCACTTCATCTATCAACCAATATTCAGAAAGTGTATTGCAACCCGTGTTGCCGCCACCATTACCCCCGCGTGAATCAGTAAGAAAATCCATTTACATAGTCGGAAATCAGGATGAATTCAGTTTAAATGAATTGATAAGATTGTTCGGTAGAGAACAAAACCTGCAACCCAATATAGAGGTTTCCCATTTTGAATTTACGAAGGAACAATAGTTCTAGGACATTCATGCCTCATTACTACATAAGTGTATAATAATATGGTTTTTTTATTTTATCATTCATGAAAAATGCTGATATGTGTCTATACTTATAAAATAATCGAGGAGTTGAGGGTATTATGTATGCCAATTAAACCAGTAACCGTAGAGACCCAAGCATCCCAATTGACACCTGAGAAATTGACGGCGCCGCAGGTCTTCAGAAATCAGGAAACCGGATGGCCATTGATCCAAATTGGATTTTTGGACTTTGATGCCAACCATGGCTTTACTCAATCACTTGGGGGAGGAGATTGCCATGAGATGAATCTTCCACTTTATGGGCTGGCTCTATTGTTGGCTGAAGCAGATAAAAGGCTAAAGATTAAAGATCATTCAGGTGGAAAAATGAGTCTAGATGAGTTCAAGGATCTTGCTAAAGCGAACTCGGGATATTCCATTGATTCCACAAAACTTGGAATCAAGATAATATCTGGCCATAACAAAAATGGTCAAACATCTAAAATCACCCTATCCGAAGGAATTGCCGAGGATATTGATCAGTTTATTTATGAAATATGCAGATTTCCTGATTCTTTTAAAAAATTTGTAAAGTTTGCTCCTATTGGTACGTCTATGCTTAAGGAACAATTTATTAGCCCAGATAAGTTACTCGAAAGAATTCAATCAAAGGATTCTACTGTATTATTCGAAGGGCAACTATATGTTGACCTTGGCCAATTTCTGGATAAATTATCAGCCAATAATGATGTCAAAGAGCATTTTAGAGCTATTTTCAAGGTTGATGAATATCAAGAATTATTAAAATCTGTTCAACCAAGTGCCGACTCATTTGATTATACGATCCATCAACAAGCAAAGTCTGCCGATGAAAAGCAACCAATTACCATGGCTCAACTGAAAAAATGGATTCAGGCTGAAGCTCAGGAAAGCAGTAAGGATATGGAACAAAAAAGCCAACTAGCCCAAGAACTGAGAGAATATATAAAAAAGCTTGAAGATATACAGGAAAGTTCAGCAACGCTTACGTTGGGCAAACAAAAAAACCAGACAATACTGGCGATTCAAAGAATCTGTCATATCCTGATTGATGAATTAGCTAAACCTGATTCAGGCTCAGTAGGAGAAATCCTGAAAAAAATTAGCAGCGATGCTGATTTAAATAAATATTATATGCAATTTATAAAAGATGAAACTGCAAGCAAGATAATTGAAAAATTTACCACTATACAGTTTTCACATCGACCTCCTAATACTACCTTATAATTTGAATAGTACGAAAACGCAAAAGCCGTCACCAAGCTGGATTCGATCGTTATGTGTGAAAATTATCCTAGCCTGCCTCCTGGTTTTATCATAATGTAATGTGTCATTTCACAATTATTCTGGTCATATAATATTCGCAATACTATGTATTGTGCAAAATATGAAGGTATAATAAATGGAAAGTTCAGTGTTTGCTCTGATTTTTGCGGCGCTCGTATTGGGGTTTCGACATGGATTCGATCTTGATCATCTCGCAACAATCGATGCCATCACACGGACTGTTACTGACACCAGATACTTGGCCAGAATGACCGGAATATTATTTTCATTCGGACACGGATTGGTTGTGACAAGTGTCAGCCTGATTATTGGGAGCGGCGTGCTGCATTCGCAGCTGCCTGGATGGCTTGATTCCCTTGGATGCTGGATATCCATCTTTTTCCTGTTCACGTTTGGATTCATTACACTCTGGAGTGTACTTCAGCAATCAACCACACCAGCTTTGATGAGTCTAAAAGGGTTATTAATCAGAAGAGTCATTTCCCAACGGTGTAACCCCGTGATTGTGATTATGATTGGGGCATTGTTTGCTTTTTCATTTGATACATTCAGTCAGATCGCCCTGTTTTCAATTTCAGCATCCATACTAGCGGGCTGGAAGTTTTCTGGTGTGCTTGGAATTGTCTTCATGCTGGGCATGATGACTTCAGATGGTATTAATGGTCTATTCGTATCTGCACTGATACAACGTGCTGACAAGACTTCTCTTTTCATTTCGCGCTTGACCGGATTTATAATTTCAGTTTTCAGCTTGCTAATTGGAACAGTCAACTTGATAAATCTGGGATGGTTTTATGCATGAATTATGGATATGCAAAAACATACTTGAAATTATTAACCAGCATGATATGAATAAGTCATTTACCTGTGTCAGGAAAATTTATCTGGAAATCGGTGAATTGACAGCAATTGACAAATCAGCATTACTTTTCAGCTTTGGTGTCGTTGCGGAAAATAGCAAGGCCAAAGATGCCATTTTGGAAATTACCAGTCTTGCTGGTATGGCCAGTTGCGATTCATGCAAAAAAACCCTTTCAATCAATCAATATTCCGATACTTGTCATTTTTGTGGTAATTTCGCGCTGACTATTCTACAAGGTGAGGAATTACGTGTCTTATCGATGGAGGTAGAATAATGTGTGGAATGTGTGGCTGTTCTGAAGATGTGCAGGACAAGAAGCATCATAAAAATCATACACATGATACATTCATTGCGCATCACCATGGAAGCGAACTGACGGAAATGGTACGAATCGAACAAGATATTCTGGCAAAAAATAACCAGTTTGCCCGAAAAAACAAGCATTTCTTTCACGAAAAAAAAATTCTTACCGTCAATATGATGTCTAGTCCTGGTTCAGGCAAAACAACATTACTTGCAAAAACCATCTCGGATATGAAAGACAAAATCACATCGGCTGTCATTGTGGGTGATCAGCAAACAGATCATGATGCAGCATTACTTAGAGCATGCGGTACAGAGGCTGTGCAAATCAATACTGGCAAGATATGCCACCTGGACGCGCATATGATTGATCACGCGCTGGAACAACTGCCAACAAAAGAACGGATGATATTATTTATCGAAAATATCGGCAATCTGGTTTGCCCTGCCCTGTTTCATTTGGGAGAAGACTATAAAATCGTTATTCTCTCTGTCACGGAAGGAGATAACAAACCCCTTAAATATCCTGAAATGTTTCGTTCTGCCGATTTAATGATCCTGACTAAAATTGATTTACTGCCTTATGTCAAATTCGACGTGGACAAGTGCTGTGAATATGCGCGAAAAATCAAGCCGGATTTGGAAATATTAATGCTCTCTGCGGCGCAAGGCCATGGCTTGACTCAATGGTACCAGTGGCTTACGCAGAAACAACGCGTATATATGACTGGCTCTGAACCGCTTGTAAATCACGTAGAGACATAAGTCATGGAAGATATCATCTAGGGGTGGCAATGATGAACCTGACAAGATTGAAAATTCTCATTAACGGCCAGGTTCAGGGGGTTGGATTTCGGCCGCATGCCTATCGAATAGCTCGACGATTGGGATTGTCAGGATGGGTTTGTAATAGTCCATCAGGCGTACTTATTGAAGTCCAGGGGCATGCGGTTTCAGATTTTTTGCCCGAACTCATGACTGATTTACCGCCGTTGGCGAAAATTGCCAAGGTTCTGACTACAGCAATCCCTCCTGAGATCAATGAGCAAGCATTTCAGATTGCTGACAGTGTTAACCACACAGATAAACACCAGGAAAAAGAGCCGTTCAGAGCGATTATTTCACCTGATATCACTATCTGCCCTGCATGCCTGAATGAATTGTTCGATCAGGCAAATCGGTATAGTCACTACCCTTTTCTGAATTGCACACATTGTGGTCCACGTTTCACCATTACCCGTCGTCTTCCCTATGATCGATGTCAAACTTCCATGGCTGAATTTCCGTTATGCAAGCAATGCCAATATGATTATGCAGATCCGGATAACCGCCGTTATCATGCTCAGCCTACCGCGTGTGCCAATTGCGGACCCCGGCTTTCAGAATCCGTTGCGGAAATTGCAAAGTATATTCTTGACGGTGATATCGTGGCAATCAAGGGATTGGGCGGATATCATTTGATATGTGATGCAAGAAATCATCACACAGTATCGAGATTGCGGGCAAGAAAGTCTCGTGATGCAAAGCCATTCGCGTTAATGGTTGCGAATGTTGAATCAGCGCGCCGTTTCTCACAAATTAATCAGCACGCCGAAAAAATTCTGACTTCAAAAGAACGCCCTATTGTTTTGTTGCCCAAACAAGATGAAGCACTCATCGGTGATGTCGCACCTGGTTTATCTCATTATGGTGTGATGCTGCCATATACACCTCTTCATTATTTACTTTTTCATGCCTTGTCCGGTAATCCGAAACATGGGCATTGGATAAATGAATCCAATGCGGCTATTCTGGTTGTCACCAGTGCCAATCCTGGTAGTCAACCATTAATTATTGACGACTCTGAGCAAAGTGAACTTCGTCGCCTGGCTGACAGGGTTGTTTCATATAACCGGGATATTGTCTGCCGAGTTGATGATTCCCTCGTGCATATTATCGATGATGCCCCGTTATTTATTCGTCGTTCCAGGGGATTTGCTCCGGCCACTATCAAGCTGCCGCATACCATTCCTTCAACCCTGGCCTTAGGAGGTCATCTTAAGAATACTTTTTGTGTTACCCGTGACGACGAAGCCTTTGTGTCACAGCATATTGGCAGTATGAGCAATAAAGCCACGATCGATTTTTTTCACGAATCGCTGGATCACTTTCTGGAATTTCTTGATGTCAAGCCTGAACGCATCGCTCATGATTTGCATCCCGACTTTTATACTTCACGATTCGCACAAGGTTATGGAATTCCTGCTTTTGCCATCCAGCATCATCACGCACATCTGGCCGCCGTGCTTGCCGAGCATCATACCCAGGGGCCCGCATTGGGTTTGGCGCTTGATGGCTATGGTTATGGAACTGATAAAGAGGCATGGGGCGGTGAATTATTATATCTCGACGGCGTCAATTTTGAGCGTCTTGGATCCTTGTATCCGCTTCCGCAGCCGGGTGGTGAAAAAGCAAGCCTGGAGCCATGGCGAATGGGTGCCAGCGTCATGCATGTTTTAGGACGCGGACACGAAATACCCGCAAGATTTCGTGCATATCCTCATTCTGAATTGTTGCCCCAGTTACTGTCACAACGGCTCAATACACCGCGTACCAGCAGTTGCGGGCGTTTATTCGATGCTGCAAGCAGTCTGTTAGGTATAAACAGTCTTTCACAGTATGAAGGACAAGCCGCGATGCAGTTGGAGAGTTTGGTGACAAACCCTAGGGTTTTGCCTGGTGGATGGCAAATTGAACGAGGCTGTCTCAGCCTGTTGCCGACGTTATCTCATTTAATCGATGCAGATCCGGTCGAAGGCGCCAATGTGTTTCACGGCACGTTAATCGCAGGGCTTGTTGAATGGGTTTTAATGGCAGCAGAACAGCTGTCTGTTAACGTGATATTATTAGGCGGCGGCTGTTTTTTGAATAAGGTACTTAGTGAGGGATTGATCAGGTTATTATCAAGTAAGGGATTAAAGCCTATAATATCACGTCAAGTACCCCCTAATGATGGTGGCCTATCATTAGGCCAGGCATGGATAGCAGGAAGAATGACCTTAATGAATGAAGGGGCAATAGCCAGCCAATGATGATAAAGGAATGCTTATGTGTCTAGCCATACCTGCACAGATTACCCAGCTTCTTGATGACCAGCGTGCTATCGTCAATCTTGGCGGCGTAAGAAAGGAAGTTTGCCTTTCATTACTGGATCGAGCCGCAGTTGGAGATTACGTCATTATTCATGTCGGATATGCGTTGGCACGGCTGGATGAAGAAGAAGCTAAAAAAACACTGCGTTTATTTGCAGATATGCTGCAAGGAGAACATAGCCAGTGAAATATATTGAAGACTTCCGAAACAGTGAATATGCCAATGCGCTTGCCAGGCAAATAGCCTGTCATGCTCATCCGGAACGACATTATCAGCTGATGGAATTTTGTGGCGGCCATACGCATGCTATTCACCGTTATGGCTTGCCCGGCTTGCTGCCCGGAAATGTCGAGATGATTCACGGACCAGGCTGTCCTGTTTGTGTCTTGCCTATTGCACGTATCGACAAGGCCATCGCGCTTGCCTCCATTCCAAATGTGATCCTGTGCAGTTATGGCGATATGCTGCGTGTACCAGGCAGTAATCGCCACAGCTTATTAAAAGCCAAAGCTGAAGGCGCAGACGTAAGAATGATTTATTCAGTGGATGATGTATTAAAGATTGCAAGTGAAAATCCACATAGACAAGTGGTTTTTTTTGCGATCGGATTCGAAACCACCACACCGCCGACAGCTTATGCAATCAAACAGGCAAAGATGCGCGGATTGATGAATTTCAGTGTATTTTGCAATCATGTCCTGACACCAGCGGCGATGGAAAGCCTGCTCTCGACGCAAATATCTGAATCAGGCGAATCAGTCAAGCTG
>Ga0070740_10000795_pt1 | contig 54016 bp, 44 predicted proteins | sample Coa_R2_FD_67286 | JGI IMG/M metagenome (GOLD analysis project Ga0070740, IMG submission 67286) | Surface soil microbial communities from Centralia Pennsylvania, which are recovering from an underground coalmine fire - Coalmine... | ecosystem: Environmental > Terrestrial > Soil > Unclassified ... | reverse complement strand
GGCCGCGGCGCGCCCCGTGCTCACGCAAGCGCGGCATCGCCGTCTGAGCGGTGCATGTGTGCCTGCTCAGGCCGCATACTCTGGTGCGGCTTCAAGCACGCGCACCGGCGAGGGCGCGGCTCATTTGACCCCGGAACTGCGGCGCATCCAGCGCTCAAGCCCTTCCCACGTAAAGCGCCAGCTACCGCCCAGCCTGAAGGCCGGGATCTGTCCACTCTTGGCCAGACGATAGAGCGTGGAGGTGTGGCAGTGCAGAAACTCGGCCGCTTCGCGGATCGTCATCACGGGGCTGAACTCGGGAGCGGGCGCGGCGGTGCGGTGAGCGCGCTCTTTGTGTCGTGTCGCTTTCAATTCATCTTCCTTCCTTTGCGATATGGACGTGGGCCGCTATCCATTGCCGCGTCGGAAACGAATCGGCGCCAGGCGGCTCCATCGTTTGACCGGGACATTATGGGATAGTTTATTTTCATTCGCATTTATTTTTAGCGCAACATAGACGTCAGGACGTCCGGCAATTTTTCGCCGCGCGGCGGCGCTGGGCGGTTGCGGACCGCTGGGCATCCACTCCGCGGCGTCCTGTCATCGCCGAAATCGCCCGAAGAATCCAACCTATAATAGACGACACGGTTTGAATCTAATTCACGCTCGCGAGTGTCCTCCCGGTCGCATGTGTGAGGCGCCACGCTCCAGGTGCAACGGGTTGCGCACGAAAATTTTCTCCCTCTTACCTGATCGATTCTGATCGATCTGCGGACCTGGTTTCCGCCGCCAACGTTGGCGATCTGGCGGCGTGCCTGAACGCCGTCGGGCGGTTTATACTCAACTCGATTTGAATAGTATTTGATATATCTGCTTGACACATATAGCCGGTCGGCATAAAAGCAGCGCGTGGGTTCTCTTTTCTTGATTTCAGTTTATTTCAATTGCAGACACGCACCTGCCGCGCGCGGCGCCTTGCGCGTGGCCGCGCTGTTGTGGTGCGCGCTGGCCTGCGCCGCCTGCGCAGCCGCCGGCGCGGCCCGCTCCGACGTCCCCGGCCCGCCGGCCCCGCGAACCCACCGCGCCTCCTTCGACTGCCTCATTCCGCCCGCCGCCGATGAGGCCTACCGCATCCAGCCCGGCGACAAACTCCACCTAAGCTTTTACCTCAATCCGGAATTCGATACCGACACCACCGTACGACCCGACGGCAGGATCGAACTGGCCGCGGTGGGCGGAGTCACAGCGGCGGGACTGACCTCCGTCCAGCTCGCAGCCCGACTGGATCTGCTCTATTCGACCGAATTGCGCAGCCCGGGAGCCACGGTGCGGGTCGATCAGACGCCCGGGCGCATGGTGTTCGTGCAGGGCGAGGTCGCCCATCCGGGGGCCGTGCCGCTGCAGCCCGGAATGACTGCCTTGCAGGCGATCGCCGCTTCGGGCGGCCTGACCGAAGCGGCGGGACCCGGCAATGTCGTGCTGGTCAGGCGCGACGCCTGCGGACAGCCGCACGACGAACCGCTCGATCTGGGCAGGGCGCTCAAGAGCAAGGGGCACCAGGACGACGTCGTGCTGGTGCCGGCCGACATGCTGATCGTGCCGCGCAGCGGCATCGCCCAGGCCGGGCTGTTCGTCAAGCAATACATCCGCGATTTGCTGCCGGTCGCTCCATACCTCAACGCGCCGCTCTTTTAGGGCAGACACCGCATGGGAACGCAAACACTGCAATTGGCGGTCGAGATGGTTTGCCGGCGCTGGGCGGTGGCTTTGCAGGCGGGGCTGTTTACCTTCAGCATAATCGCCCTGGCGTCGCTGGCATTGCCGCCCACTTATCAGTCGGTCGCCAAGGTCCTGGTTGAATCCAACCGCGCCCAATTGCTGGTCTCGCCCGGTCTGCAGCAGGATTCCGCCAACCAGCCCTCCTCCCTGACCAGTCCGGTCACCGAGCAGGATCTCAATTCCGAAATCGAGTTGCTGAGCAGTCCGTTGCTGATTCGCGACGCCCTTCAGGACGTACCCGAACAGCGGCGCGGCGGGCTGTTGGTATCGGCCGTGGCCCGCCTGCGAGCGCTGTGGGCGCTGCCCGCAATGGGATACGAGGCGATGCACGGCGTTCCCGCGATGACCCCGCGCGAGCAATGGGCCAAACGGATCGAACGCGACCTGTCCGCTTCGGTCATCAAGCGCTCCAACGTGATCGAAATCGCCTTCCGCGCCCATGACCCGGGGTGGAGCGCCCAATTCCTGGGCCGGCTGCTCAGCCGCTACCTCGATCTTCATGCCCGCATTTCACACGATACGCAGGCTGAGAAATTCTTTGAAACCCAGCGCCGCCTGCTCGAAGAACGTCTCAATCGCGCCCAGCAAAGCCTGCGCAGCGCGCAGATGCAGACCGGCATTACCGCCGTCGACGCGCAGCAGCAGGCCTTAATCACGCAGCTTTACGCGGCCGAGGCCGACTATCGCAAGACCACCGCTTCGCTGGACGCCGCCGCCGAACGCGTCAGCGCCATTCAGGCGCAGATGGTGAAGACGCCGCAGCGCCGCGCCAAGGAATCCAGGGTGGTACAAAATTTGGCCCTGCAGCAGCTCAAGCCTCAGGTACTGCAACTGGAAGCAGAGCGTGCCGAGCTGCTCAGCCGCTATCAGCCCACCAGCGCACGCATCCGCGAGATCGACGCCAAGCTGCAGGCCGCACGTGCAGTCCTGGAGCGCGAAAACCATCGCGAGGTCCAGGAAAGCACCACCGACGTCAATCCGACCTGGGAGTCGCTGGACTCGGACCTGGCCGACGCACGCAGCGAACTGGCCACGCTCAAGGCCACCCAGGCGGTGCAGGCCAGGCAAGTCGAATCGCTGCGTCAGCAGCTCAAGAGCCTGGCCAGCGAGGGCCTGGAGATCGAGCGCCTGCAGCTTGAGGTCGATAGCGACCGGCAGGCCTTCATGTCTTACGTGCGCAAGGGCGAAGAGGCGCGCGCCGCCGATGCGCTCAACCGCAGCCGCATTCTCAACGTCACCATCGTGCAGGAGCCGCTGCGGCCGCTGGAGCCGGTGTTTCCCAGGCTCGGACTGAATCTGTTCGCTGGTTTTCTGGCGGCGATCGTGTTCGCAGCCGGTGCCGCCTGGTGGGCTGAGACGCGCGATCCACGCATCTGTTCGCTGGCTGCCATCTCGCAGACCACCGGCCTGCATGCGCTGGCCGTCCTCAATGACAGGAGAACTCGGGATGAACCTGCGGGGGCGATTTGAAATGAACAAACATTTTCCCGCGATCGAGCGCGGCGCATCGACCACGGTTCTGCGCCCCAACATTTCCACCGAAGTCCTGCCCGTCCCGGCAGATACGGAGGAGGCCGCGGACGCGGCGCGCTCGACACCGGTTGCATCGGTGGAGCGCGGCGATTTGATCGGAGATCTGGCGCGCGATCCGGCGCTGGCCAGGCTGAGCGAACAGTTGGCGGCGTTGGGCTGCCGCGACGAGCACGTGCGCCTGCTCGTCACCGGATGCCGGCCTGGCGACGGCGCCTCCACCATCGCCGCTGCGATCGCGCTCGATATAAGCCAGCGCCTGGCGATGCGCACGCTGCTGATGGACGCCCATCTGCGCCATCCCGCGCTGCGCAGCCTGCTGGCGCGCTGCGCTGCGCAGCCCCGCGATTTGACCATTGCGATGTCAATCGGCGCACAGCGCACCGCGTGGCCGCGCCTGGAGTTGATCGCGCGCGCGCCGACGGAGCTTTCCAAACCGGTGCTGGAGGACCTGGGCGGCCTGATGCGCCGCTTCCCGATCGCGGTCATCGACCTGGGCGTGATCCGGTTGGAACCACGCATGCTGGCGCTGGCGCGGCCCACCGATCCGATTCTGATCGTGGCCCGCTACCGGCACACCGAACAACGGGAACTGCTGACCACCGCCGCTGTGCTGCGCGCAGCCGGGCATCGCCCAAGCGGTGTGATCTTAAACGGCTACCGGCCTCCGGTACCGGCGCTCATCCGCCGGTGGCTGGGTTTTGGAGGATGTACGTGACCCTACAATCTGTAGCAGTTGGTGAGGCAGCGGAGCACGGTGCGCACGCTGCCGCCGCAAGGCGCCGGACCCTGGGCGGAGTGGCGGTGGTCGGATTGGGCTACTGGGGCCCGAATTGGGCCCGCAATCTCTACCAGATGCAATGCGCCCGGCGGGTGGTCTGCTGCGACTTCAGCCATCAGCGTCTGGCACACGTCAAGAATCTCTACCCCGCCATCGAAACCACCACCGAACTCGACGACGTATTGCGCGATTCCGGAATCGAGGCGGTAATCGTGGCGACTCCCGTCAGCACGCATTTCGATATCGCCAGCCGCAGCCTGGCGGCGGGCAAATCCACCCTGGTCGAAAAGCCGCTTGCCACTTCGGCGCCCGCGGCCCATCGGCTGCGCACCATGGCGCGCGAGCGCGGCGTCACGCTGATGGTCGGCCACACCTTCGAGTACAGCGCACCGGTCTTGAAAATCCGCGAGATCATTTGCAGCGGCGAGCTGGGCGACATCTTCTACGTCAGCTCCGTGCGCGCCAACCTGGGTCTGTTCCAGCGCGACGTCAACGTCGCCTGGGACCTGGCCACTCACGACATCTCGATAATCCTGATGCTGCTGGGGCAGATGCCGCACGAAGTGAGCTGCCATGGCCAGAGCCATTACCGCCATAACATGGAAGACGTGGCGATGCTCACCTTGCGCTTCGCCAACAACCTGATCGCCTTCGTCCACGTAAGCTGGCTGGATCCCAACAAAATCCGGCGCGCCACCATTGTGGGATCGCGCAAGATGCTGGTCTACGACGACACCGCTTTGCAGGAAAAGATCCGCGTCTACGACAAGGGGGTGACGATCAGTCCGTATTACGACACCTACGGCGACTTCCAGATGTCCTACCGCTATGGCGACGTCTACATCCCGCGCATCGAGGAGAGCGAACCGCTCAAAGTGGAGTGCGAGCATTTCATCGACTGCATCATCAGGGGCCGCACGCCCAAAACCGACGCCACCAGCGGACTGCGCGTGGTGTCGGTGCTCGAAGCGTGCGAGCGCTCGCTGCGCAGCGGCGGCGCCTTCGTGCCGATCGAGCCGGGGATCGAGGGCTGATGGCCCCGGCATTGCCTGCCAACGTGTGCGTGGCCGGCGACGTCAAGCTTGGCGCCGACGTCCGGCTGGCGCCCTTCGTCAATCTCTACGGCTGCGAGATCCGAGAAGGTACGCGCCTGGGAGCATTCGTCGAGGTTCAGCGCGGCGCACGCATCGGCGCGCGCTGCAAAATTTCCAGCCACAGCTTCGTCTGCTCAGGGGTGGAGATCGAAGACGAAGTGTTCATCGGCCATGGCGTGATCTTCATCAACGACCGCTATCCCAGGGCGGTCAATTCCGACGGCACGCCGCAGCGCGACGGCGACTGGACGCTGGAGAAGACCGTGGTCAGACGCGGCGCTTCAATCGGCAGCGGCGCCGTGATCATGTGCGGCGTGGAGATCGGCGCCGGTGCGTTGGTCGCGGCCGGTGCGCTGGTCACCCGCGACGTCCCTGCAGGCGCCACGGTGTTGGGGATGCCCGCCCGGTTGCGCGGCCTGCCCCCGCGCATCGACCCGGAGCAGCCGTGAAGATCGCAATCTTCGGCGGGATTGCGGCGTGAATTTCTCAAGGCCGCAGCGGATCCAAAAACAGCGCCGGCCCGCGGACGCCCGGCTGCGGCAGGCGTTCGCGCGCGGTGTGCGCGACAACGTGCTGGGCGAAGCGGGCGTCCAAGTGGTGCGCGGCGGCGCCATGGTGGTGCTGGCGCTCGCGGTCGTCTGCACCGCACGCGGGGGCCTGGCGGTAAGCGTCGCGATGAGTGCGGTCGAATTAACCATCAGCGGCGTCGGTCAACTAATCGCCGCCCACATGCTGCGGGCCAATCTTTTCAGCGCTGCGGCAGCCATCATCCCCGGCCTGAAGACCGCCGCCCTTTGCGGCGCAGGCGTGCGCGGCGCCGCGGTCCTGTGCGCGAGCCTGCAACCGCGCGGTGTCCCCGCACTGGCAATGACGGTGCTGCCCGCCGCCGCAGCCTTTGCCTGGATGGAAGCTGCGACCGCACACGAACTGTTAAGCCACGCTTTTGGCGCCTCGCCCCGCGTTGATTTCGCCGGGGCACAAGGAGAAAGGGCTTGAGCGGGCAGGCAGCAAGGGTCGAGACGCCGCCGCGCCAGGAGTTTTTCGTGCGGCCGTGGTCCGCCTGCCAGTCGGCATGGAGCAAGCTCGCTGCGCGCGCCAACGGCGCCACGCTTTATCATGACGGGCGATGGCTCGGATTGCTGGAACAGGCCTATGGCTTTGAAGTCCTGGTCGCTGCAATCGCTGCCGGCTCTGAATTGCTCGCCGCCTGCCTGCTGGCGCGCAGCGCCAATGCCTTGCGCCCGCGCATCGTAGCGCTGCCGTTTTCCGACGCCTGTCCGCCGCTGGCCGTGGAGCCGGCGATAGTGCCGGTGCTGTTGGAGGCTTTGGCGGGGCGCCCGATGGCGCGCGGGGGATACGAAATCCGCGGCGCCGCCCTGCCTGCGCCCTGGCAGGTGGCCAATTGCTTCGACGAATGGGTGATCGATCTGACTCGCCCGCGGGCGGAACTGTCGCGCCGCACCGCCTCGCATTTTCGCCGCCAGGTTCGCCGCGCAATACAAAACGGCTTGTCGGTGCGCTGCGGCTCAAGCATCGACGACCTCTACACCTTCTACCAACTGATGGCCGAAACCCGCCATCGCAAGGGTCTGCCCGTGCAACCGCTGCGCTTCTTCAAGCGGGCGCTGGCGTTGTTCAGTCCCGTCGGCGACCTGGAAATCTGGTCGGCGACCGAAAAGGGCCGCGTCGTCGCGGCCGGCATCGCGCTGAAGGCGTTCGACTGCCTGCACTACAAATGGAGCGCGCGCCGCTTGGGCTGCTCTTCGGGCGCGGCCCACTTGCTGACCTGGAGCATGATCGAGCGGCATGCGGCAATGGCGCGCGCGCTCAATCTGGGCCGCACCGACGCGCGCAACGCAGGCCTGGTGCGGTTCAAGATGGAAGCCGGCGCGCAAGCCGTACCGCTGCCCTACAGCTTCTATCCGCAAGCGCCCGGCCGCATCAGCGCCGAGGTCCTGTCGGGACCGATGCTGATGCTGTCGCAGGTATGGCGGCGGCTGCCCGGATTCGCAACCCGGACGCTCGGCTCCGCCCTCTACAGGTATCTGGCATGAACCTGGTCGCGACGCTGGCGCAGGACGCGCCGCCTTGCAGGCGCGATCTCAGGCCGGCCAATGACGCATTTTCTTTTTGGAAGCCGCCTGAAGACTGGCGCGCCATCGTCGGACCCACGGATCTGGTCTGCTCGGAGCTGATCTCAGACTGGTATCTGCTGGAGCGCTACCGCGGCGCGAAGGCTGAGGCGCAGCGCTTGAAGATCAACCTGTATTACGCGGTCAAGGACTTTATTCCTGCCGGCGTGCGCTGCCTCATCAGGTCGCTGGCGGTTCGGCTGCAGCGCCGCCGGGCATTTCCCAACTGGCCCAGCGAAGATGCGTTGCTGCTCTTCCAGCGCGATTGGATACTGCGCGCGATGGAGCTGAGCGCCGCGCGCCAGGCATGGCACATCGGTTTTTGGCCGCGCGATTATTCCTGCTGTGTCGTCCTGACCCACGACGTGGAAAGCCCGGCCGGGTTTGAGCGGATGGAGGTGATGGCGGAGCTGGAGGAGCGCTTCGGCTTCCGCTCGGCCTGGAACCTCCCCCTTGATCAGTATCCAATCGACTGGCGGCGCGTACAGCGCCTGCGCCGCCGCGGCTTCGAGTTCGGCGCGCACGGGCTGCGTCACGACGGGATGCTGTTTCGCAGCCGCCTGCACTTTCTCGACCTTGCGCCGCGGGTGCAGGCGTTGGCATTCGAGCACGGCCTGCGCGGGTTCCGCTCCCCTTCGACCCTGCGCAATGCCCGGTGGCTGGGCGAAATGGACTTCGACCACGATTCCAGCTTCGCCGACACCGACCCGTTCGAACCCCAGCCCGGCGGCTCGTGCTCGATCTTTCCCTACTTCATCGGCGGCCTGGTCGAGCTACCCTACACTTTGGCGCAGGATCATACACTCATCAACCTGCTGCGCCGCGATCCGGTTCCGATCTGGATGGATAAAGTGAACTGGCTGGCCGCGCGCGGCGCGATGATCCTTGCCCTGACCCATCCGGATTATTCCGCCGCCGGCCGGGGCCTGTACGCATACAGCGAACTGCTCAGACGGCTCGCCGACCTGCCCGCGGCATGGCGCGCGCTGCCCTCCGAAGTCAGCGCATGGTGGCGCCAACGCGCCGGGCTGCGGCTTGAAACCAGCGGCGGCCGTCCGCAAATCGCCGGGCCCTACGCGCACCGCGCCGCCGCGCGTCCGCTTTGTACGCAACCCCTGCTGGCCTGGAGTTGATGTGGCGCGCGTCCTGATCATCGCCTACACCACCTACGGGCACGACGGGCGGGTCAAACGCCAGGCCGAAGCGTTGAGCCGCCGCGGCGATCTGGTCGAGGTCATCTGCCTTGCGCCCGAGCCGGCCGCCGATGCCGACGGCGTTACCATCCTGGGCATCCCACTGCCGCGCTATCGCGGCCCCAGCCGGGCGGGCTACCTGCGCAGCTACCTGAGCTTTTTCCTGCGCGCCGGCACGACCGCGCTGCGCCGCAGCCTCAAGGCGCCCTACGACCTGGTGATCGTCTGCACGATGCCTGATGAAGCGATCCTGAGCGCCCTGCCCTGTCGGCTGTTCGGGTCGCGCACCATTCTCGACATTCACGACACGATGCCCGAACTGTACATGGACAAATTCGACGGCCGCCGCGCGCGTTTGGGCGCGCGGATACTGATGGCGGGCGAGCGCCTGAGCGCGCGCCTGGCCGATTGCGTGCTGGCGGTGCACGACCTGCACGCCCAACGGCTGCGCCAGGCCGGCATCCCCGAGCACAAGATCGTCGTGGTGACCAACGGCCCCGATCCGCGCATCTTCAAACCCATGGCGCCCGACGCCGCGGCCAATCAGGACGCCGACGCCGGCGCGCCGGCTTCTTTCACCGTGGTGTGCCATGGCACGGTCACACGCCGCCTGGGACTGGATACCGCGCTCCATGCGATGGCGCTGTTACATCGCCGTTTGCCCGACGTGCGGCTGCGCATCATCGGAGCGGGCGACTACCTGGGGGAAATCAAGTCGCTGTGCCGACGCCTTGACCTGCGTGCGGCGGTCACTTTCGAAGACCCGGTGCCGATCCATCGGCTGCCCGATCTGCTCCGCACCGCGGCCGCGGGCCTGGTGCCCAATCACGCCACCCGCGCCACGCAGCTGATGCTCCCTGTCAAATTGTTGGAATTCGCTACTCTGGGTGTTCCAGTGATCGCGGCGCGCCTGCGCACTATCCAACACTACTTCGGCGACGGCGCGGTGCGCTACTTCACCCCCGGCGACGGCGCCGACCTGGCGCGGGCGATCGAGGAACTTTACCACCATCCGCGCCGGCGCGCCGCGCTGGCCAAACTCGCCGCGCTGGAGGTGAGCGAGCTCAGTTGGGAGCGGCAGTCGCGCCGCTACTATGAGGCGGTCGATTGGCTTTTGAATAAATCGCAAGGAGCGGCTTGGTGCAGGAAGAAGGCAAGACCCTGGTAGTAGGATTGGGGGAGGTCGGCGGCGCGCTGGCCGAGGTGCTCGAACGCACCGGCCCTGTCCTGCGGCACGATATCGAACCGCGCAACTTCAGCGACCCGGTTGAAATCATGCACCTGTGCGTTCCGTTCACCGGACGCGAGCAGTTCGAGCAAATCGCGCTGTCCTATATCCAGCGCTTCAAACCCGCTCTGACCGTCGTCAACAGCACCGTGCTGCCCGGCACCACCCGATCGATCGCGCGCCGCTCGGGGCGGCCCGTGGCCTACAGTCCGGTGCGCGGCAAGCATGTTCGCATGGTCCAGGATCTGCTCCGCTACAGGAAGTTTGTAGCCGCCTGCGACGGGCCGACCGCACGGCGCGCCCAACGCCACTTCCGCCTGGCTGGCATCAAAACCCGCCGCCTGGACCGGCCTGAAACCCTGGAACTGGCCAAACTTGCGGAAACGACCTACTTCGGCGTCCTGATCGCCTTTGCCCAGGAACTCAATCGTTGGGCCGGTGCGACCGGCGCCGATTACGATCAAGCCGTCACTTTCTTCGACCAAGTCGGCTTCCTGCCGCGGGTGCGTTATTTCCCGGGCTTTATCGGCGGCCATTGCGTGATTCCCAACATCAATCTGCTGCAGCAGATCGGCCGCTCGCCGCTGCTCGACGCCGTGCTTGATTCCAATCGCCGCCGCGCCCGGGAACTGCATCGCGAAGCGGTGCAAACGGCCGGGGAGGCGCAGGCTTGAACTCACCCGCTCCCATTTGCGTGTTGCTTGCCGATACGCGGCGCGAGCGCTTTCCGCTGCTGGCCTATCAATGGGCCGCGCTGCGCGGCCTGCGCTGCCGGCGAATCGATCTCGCTGCGAGCGCGTTTGGCCCGGTCGGCCTCGGCCCGCGGGTGCTGCTCGCGGCGTCCTGTCCCACGCTGCTTTCGCTGGATGACGTCCAGGCGTGCGCGCTGCGCGCCGTCGTGCACGGCGGCGCAACGCTTTACGTGCGAGGCGGTTTTGCACCCGGCCGACCGTGCTCGCTGGCCCCTTTTGCGCGCGGCAGCTTCGTAGCCGCCGGCGCCGAGCACGCCAGCGGCTACCGATTTCCGGACCATGCGCTGCTGCCAAAGGTGTTGAGAAATGAAAGCGCGAACACGGCCATCGACCTGCCCGCCGCACGCGTCATCGAGGGGGCGCTGGAACCATTGGTTTACGGATTGAGAACCGGCGCCCCAGCTTTCCCCTTCATCCTCGCGCTTACCCATGGCCGCGGCGCCGTCATCTACGACCTGCTGCCCGATCAGACCCCGGCGGGCGCGATGACACCGATCGTCAGGCGAATGGCGGATGCGCAGGCGCGATGCTTCGACGTGGGCGTGCTGGCCGCCGTCAACCGTGTGACGGGCCGCGCCGCCGATGCGGTGGGCGCCTACAATTTGGTGCTCGACGATCGGCCGCGCAACCTGGACTACTTCAACGCCGCCAGAGTTACCCGCTGGCTGACGCAGATTGAACGCGCCTGTGCGGGGACGCACGTCGATTTCGCCTGGACCCCCGACCATAGCCGCCCCAGCATCCGCTACATCAACGCGCTCAAGGAGTTCAACACCGGTTTCGTCTGGCACGGGCTGCTGCGCCACGTCGATCATCGCCTGCTCAGGCAGCCATCCGTTGACCATGAGCGGGGGCTGCGGCTGATCGCCGACATCTGCCGCCGTTACACCGTGCGCTTCCAGCCCATCATGATTCTGCCCTTTCAAGAGGTCGACGCGAGAATGTTGGCCTTTTTGCGCGACGCCGGTTTTGGCGCGGCCGTATTTCACGGCGAGCCGCGGCCCGGCATTCGCCCCCGGCTGCCCGCGTTTATGCGTTATTCGACCTTTCAACATGAAGCGTACTGCGACACCCTGCCGACGCTGCGCCGCTATCTTGCCGCCGAGCTGACGCGCGCCCGCCTGCTGGCCGAGGCGGCGCTGGACCTGCCGATTATCGCCGCCGCGCATCCTTTCGAAGTCGGGCTGCGGCGTTTCGCCGGCATCTACAAGCCGTGGGAACCGGTATCTCTACATTTTGATGAGGTACTGGCGTTCGCGCGCGAAAAAGGCTTGCGGCCGCTGTCGCTCGAGCAGATTGCCGGCGAAGTGATCGCCGCGCCTGTGCCGGCGGCCGATGCGCCGGCGCGGCCGGACGCGATGACGGAGGCGGCCGGCATTGCGCTCTGATCCGTCCTTTGCCCGCAACGACCCCTCCCTTGTTCCGGTCCTGGCCGCCGCCGCGCTGTTCGGGCTTGCCGTGCTGACCGCCCTGGGTTCGCCGGCCGCCGCCGGCGCGATGGCGCTGGCAGCCGGCGCGGCGTTTGTGCTGTGGGCGGCCTGGCGCGTGCAGGGCGATGGCGCCCACCTGCTGTGCGCGCTGGTGATGATCGAACTGCTGTGCTCGGCCACGGTGCTGCCCGTTACCGAAGAGCAGCGCTTCATCATCAGGTATCCGCTGCTGCTCCTGTTCTGCGCACCGGCGGCGATCGGCTCGCTGCGCAATCCGATGCTATGGCGCGGCGGTTTCCGCGACTACATGCTGTATCTCGGATGGGGCGCGGTGAGCATCACCTACTCGCTGCTGCCGGGCTACTCGCTGGCGCGCGTCACGGCGGCGATTCTGATCTTCGTCGTGTCGGTCAGGATCGCCACCGAGATGAAGGACCGGCGCGGCATGGAGCGGCTCTTCAAGTGGTTTCTGGCAGGCCTGGGCGCGGTGTGGATCGGGCTTGCCGCGACCCTGCTCACCGCGCCGCACGAGCTGGCGTGGAGCGCGGAGGAACTGAGCGCCATGGAGCGTTTCCGTGGCTTCTTCAGTTCACCCAACCAGGTCGGCGAAGCGATGCTTGCCACCGTCGCGGCGGCGGCCGTGGTGTGGAACTCGGCTTCACGCCGTCAGAGAATCTGGATCGCGCTGGAAGCCGCGGCGGCGATTGCAATGGCGGCGATGGCCGATTCGCGCTCGCCCTTCGTGGGCCTGGCGGTCGGCGCGTCGGCCTACCTGCTGTGGCGCTACCGCTGGCGCGCCGTGCCATTGTGCCTGGCCGCAGCGGTGCTGATGTTCGCGGCCGCCGCCCGCATAGCACCCCATTATTTCACCCGCGGCGAAGTCTCGACCCTGACCGGCCGCACCGACGTGTGGAAATTCGCCCTCGCGCAGATCGGCGAGCGGCCCCTGCTCGGATGGGGCTTCGAGGTGGAAGGCCAGATTTTGCAGAGCAGGTATTTTCCGCTCTGGTGGGGACCGTGGGAGGAAGGCCCTCACAGCTCGCTTCACAACGGCTATCTGTCGCGCGCGGTCGGAGTCGGCGTTCCCGCCTTCGCCTTCTGGATGTTCTTTTTCATCCGGCCCTGGCTGTGGGCCCTGCGCCGCAAGGAAGACTCCTGGAGGCTAAAGCGCATGTTCCTGCTGGTGGTGGTGCCGGTCCTGATCTTGAACATGGTCGAAACGACGGCCGGCGACTGTCGTTACGCGGTCGGGCTGCTAGTGACGCTGTGCTGGGCATTTGCCGAGCGGCAACGACTGGAATGTCGCGGCGCAAAACATCAACAGCACCAGCTCTTTAGCTTTTGTGCCTCGCCCTTCCTGCCCTTGCCCGACCGGGGAGATGGCTGGGGCAGCCGGTTAGAAACTTAAAGTAGCACAAATGAACATGACGTATGTAGCAATCACACCCGCCAGGGACGAGGAGCGCTTTTTACCTTTTCTGATCGAGTCGATGGTGCGCCAGAGCGTGCGGCCGCGGCGCTGGATCATCATCGACGACGGCTCCGCCGACGCAACCCCTGCGCTCGCCGACGCCGCCGCCGATGAGCATCCGTGGATCGACGTCCGCCACCTAAAACGCGAGCCGGTGCGCAAACGCGGCGGCGCGTCGATTGTGATGCGCCATCTGGTACGCGAGGTGTGGCGCGACGCCGATTACATCCTACGCCTGGACGCTGATATCAGCTTTGGACCGCAGTTCGTGGAGTCGCTGCTGGAGGAGTTCCAACGCGACCCCGCATTGGGCGTCGCCGGCGCCGTTTTGCTCGAACGCCGCGGCCGCGCACTGGTTTGCAACCGCCTTCCTGCCTTTCACGTGCGCGGCGCCACCAAGATGTACTCGCGCCAATGCTTCGAGGCGATCGGCGGCCTGGAAGCCGGTCCGGGATGGGACACTATCGATGAGACGCGGGCGATGATGCGCAACTTCAAAACGCACAGCTTTGCCCACATCACCGCGATTCACCATCGGCCCCTGGGCAGTGCCGACGGACGCTGGCGCGTGCTCCTTGCCGGCGGACGCGCCGCGTATCATGCCGGCTATTCGCCGCTGTTCCTGGCCGCGCGCGCGGCGCGCCGCGCCTTGTCAGCACCGGTAGGCCTGGCCGGGATTCTGCTCATCGGCGGCTATGTCGCCGCCTGCCTGCGCAACGAGCCGCGAACCGCGGAACCGGAGCTGGTCAGATTCGTGCGCAAACATCAGCGGCGCAGATTGCTGCGCATGGAAAGCGCGTGGAGATGATCGCGCCGCCCGTTATTACGATGTCCAACAAGATCGCCTCGCGGCTTGCGGTCCTTACCTATCACGGAATCCTGCCGTGCGGCGGCCGGCTCCCACCGGGATGGAGTGCGCGGCATGCGATCGATGCCCGCGCCTTTCGTGCACAGCTCGATGCGATCGCTCAACGCGCGATGCATCCGGTTCGCGTCGCGGAACTGGATTGCATGGCGCCGGCACCGGGTCCGGTTGCGATTACCTTCGATGACGGCCACCTGAGCGACCACACGATTGCAGCGCCGGAACTTCAGGTGCGCGGCTTCACCGCCACGTTCTTTATCACCTGGGCCTTTGTGGGCCAGGCCGGTTATCTCAGGCGCGAGCACGTGCGCGAGCTTCACACCCGGGGCTTTGAGATTGGTTCACACGGCCTGACACACAAGCGGCTGACCACGGTCGGTCCGGCCGAATTGTGGCGCGAAGCGCTGGACTCAAGACGGCGGCTGGAGGACCTGGTGGATGCGCAGGTAAGCAGTTTCGCCCTTCCCCACGGCGCGTACAGCGACGCGGTGCTACAGGCGCTGTGGGCGGCAGGCTACCGGCGCATCATGACTTCGGACTTCGGCTACGCGCGCCGCCGCGACAGCGTCATGCATCGGATGGGCGTGATGGCGCACGTCGGTCCGCGCCAGTTTCGCGCCTTCCTGGGTGCAGGCCGAGGGTGGGCACTCAGGCATCGCCTGCGCGAAGCCATCAGCAAACGCATCGGGGCCCGTGTAGCGCGGCTTGCGAACATTTGACAATCGGCCTAAGTCCAGTCTAAAGAAGAAAAGACCGATGGATTGATGTTAATTAGATTAAATCGGACGCTTGGGTTGGGAACCGGTGCGGGAAGGCAGGCATGTTGATTAAGCGCAATCCAAAGGGGCACTTCAAGGTGCGGCACATAGCTGCGCAAAAGCGCGATGCCGTACAGGTTCGCGAATTCTACACGGTCAGCCAGCTCGCCGACCTTCTGCAACTGACCGAGATGACCATTTATCGGATGGTCAACCGCGCCGAGCTGCCCTGCTATGCAATCGGCCGCGTCAAGCGCTTCCGCCATCGCGACATCGAGGAATTTCTGGACAGTTGCCGCATACCCGCGGCCACGCAGGCCCAGCCGCAAATAAGGCTCCCGCGCGGTGCAGCTTCAAAGGCCGGCCCGGCCCGGGACCATGTCCACGAGCCGCAACCGCGCGACCGCCGCGGCTAGCGCGGCAAACGCTGCGTGGCCATGCGGCAATTGGGCGGACTACACCACGAAGCTGCTGGTCCACGCCCAGCCTGGGTGGTCGGCAGCAGCAGCCTGTACCACGGACGCGGGTTGAGCATCCGGCGCGGGCGTCGGTTTGCGCCACACTCTTCGCGTTTCACAGCGGGCCGTGCCGGGTCGGGCCAAACCCGGCCCGCTTCATCGGGGCGGGTTGTATTGTTCCCATTCGCGTGCCGCCAATGCCTGGTGCACGCGCTGGACATAAGCCAGCGCGGCGGCGTCATACCACTCCCCACTGAACCAGTCGCCCACGCATCCCCACAACATCTGCTCATCCGTGCCCTGGGGATAGACCGGGTAGCCCGGCAGCGGCACGTCCTCACGCAGCCATTGATTTGCGCCCTCCATGCAGGCGCGCTGGTAGGCGAGCTTGTAGTCGACGTTGAAGGCGGTGCTGTCGCGGCTCATCGGCCAGGTGCCGGGGAATGACCCATACTTGATTTGCAGCAACCCGTAGCTCTGATAGCATCCGCCGCCGCTGATGGTGCCGGGCGGACACAGGGTTGTGTCGGTGGTCCAGTCGCCGACATCAGCCTGGCGCCAATGCGACTCGTCCACCGCGATCGCGCGCACCAGATCCTCGTCGAAGCCCCATTTGCACGCGCCCCACTGGATGATTTCGTCGGTGGTGCCGGTGAACGCGCCGTCCACTCGGGCAAAGAACGACGCCGCCACGCCGCCGTTGCGGGCGGTCCGATGCAGCCGCGCCAGCTCATCGGCGGTCGGCATCCGATGGTTGGCGGTGCTGTTCTCCGGACGTGCTTCCCATCCCGAGCGCCGCACGCGCGCCGCGCACTCCGCGCCGCCGGGAAGCGCCGCGTGCGGCGGCATCGTTGCAAACCGCGTCACCGCTGGCTGCGCAGTGTAACCTGCGGCGCCGTTGAGCAGGACCGCACCCAGAACAATCGCAGCCCGCAACAGCCCAGGCGCTTTGGTTGGCGCGAGGTGCACCTGATCGATAATTCCTGAATACTTGAATATATTCAGATTTACAGCCGGACGACGCCGCGTCAAGGGCGCACGCGCCGGCCTTACTTCTCGAAGGCACCCATTGATGGACCCGGGCCGATCGGCCGCACCGTGCCGTCGTAGTCGTTGCCAACCTGTGCCAGCACGGCACCGTTGTCCTTGATCGGCGAGCCGCTTTGCAGATGGTAGTCGGCGCCCGCGCCGGTTGCGTCGCCGTCATTGGCGAACAGCGGATCGACGCTGATGTAGGGCGCGCTCGAGCAGTAGGTGCCCGGCACAGCACCGCCCCGCATGTAAAAATCGTTGGCCGCAACGAGCGGGGCACCGCCGGCCACGCACATGAAGGAGTCGCCGCCGCTGCCGACATCGAAAAAGATGTTGTCAATCACCTCATCGGCGCTGGTGCGGGAGTCGTTGAACTGCACCGCCTCGCGCGCGATATGGTCAAAGGTGTTGTTCCATACCTTGACCGCCGCCACGCCGCTGGGCATCCCGACTTCGCCGACGATCAACCCGTCCTGCATGTCGGCGAACACATTGTTCTTGAAAATCAGCGTGCCTACCGGACCGTCAGTCCCCTCCAGCATCGCAGAATGGTTCTGCGCTGCGGTGGTGGGCCACCGGCACCAGTTGCGCTCGAACACAACCGCATCGACCTTCATCGCGCTGCTGCCCCAGGTCTGGAAACAATCGGTGTGAGGATTGGGATTGGCGATCGTGCCATAGGCGATGTCATGCATGTAGTTGCGGATGAAATCATGATGCTGACCGAAGAAGCGGAAGGCGTCGGCGTCGGCACCGGTGGGAATGTTGCAGGCGGAATAAATCCCACCCAGCAGCGACGGCTTCTGCTGCGTGTCCCACACTTCGTTACCGTCGATCAAGTTGTAGGCGCCGTCCACCTGCGCTCCCGCCATCTCGGCCCGCCAGATCCGGTTGCCCTTCAGTGTGATGTAGGAAACGGTGGGCTCCATGAAGATCCCTTCATGGCACAGCTCGTGGATATAGTTGTTACTAATCGTGTCGTGATGCGCCGAACTGAAAATATAGATGCCATAACCGTCGGTAGTATTGGCCTGGGTTGAGATGTCGAATCCGGCGATCACCCAGTAGGCGCCCGAGATGCTGAAGCCCAGCGTCCTGACCGTCGCTCCGCTCGCCGCCTCAAGCGTGATCGGCGCGCCCGCGCTGCCCGACGTAGCGATTGAAACGCGCTCGGCGTAATTGCCCGCCTCCACGATCGCGGTCTGCCCCGCCCCCAGCTTGCTTACCGCATGTTGAATTGTCCGCCAGGGAGCGGCTGCGGTGCCGGCCGCGCTGTCGCTGCCCGTAGGCGCGACGTAGTACACAGTACCCGCCGGAGACGGGGAAGCGGTGGGAACCGCGCTGTTGGTCGGGGTCGGGGCGGCGGTTTTGGTGGCCGTGGGCATGGCGGTGCGAGTCGGCGTCGGCACGGGCGTCGGGCTCGGCGCGGGCGTCGCCGATGGCGCGTTGTTGGCGACGTACAGCGCCTCGGAGCAAGTCGCCAGCACCTGGTTGGTCGAACTGTAGCCGGTTACCGAAATGGTATGGGACCCGTTGCTGACCCTGGTCGAATCCCATGGCACCGAATAAGGCCGCGCCGCAGCCGGGTCGTTGGAGGCGAACCACACGCCGTCGGCAAAAACGTTGATCCAGCTAATGTTGGAGCTCTCGTAAGTCTGGATGGTAACCGTAGCGGATACCGTGCTACCGGCGGCCGGCGAGGTGATCGTCAGCGTTGTCGAGGACTTGTTCACACGGGCCGCTGACTTTGCGGCGGCAAAACCTTCTCCCGCCGCGCCCGCCAACACCGTGACCGTGACTCCCAGCCACAACCACCACAGCATTCGCCCCGTCCTGCCCATCACAACCTCACGCGCTACCCGCTGCGTCCGTCAAAGCCAAACGCTTACAGACGCGCCCTTCAGGCCCCGCCTGCCGCGATCAGCCGTCTCACACCAAAGCGGACGTGGAAACCAAATCCGCTCGCCATCCTACGCGACGATCGCCCTATCCTACAGTTTGATTATCCGGTGCAAGACACGGCAGGGTATCCTCAGATGCATTCACACCTCAGGCGTCACCCGCGTTACAAAGTGGGTGCTAACCACCGCTTCGGCCTGCCTGGCTGCCTGCGCGACGCTCAGCTCGCCGCGGTCAGAAAAGCGGCGATCGCCCGGACTGTGTCGGAGGTATACTCCAGCGCCATCGCGTGACCGCCGCGCGCCAGCACCTGCAATCTGGCGCCGGGAATCAGGCGCGCGATTTCAGCCGACTGTTCGACTGGAGTGAGAATGTCTTCGGCGCCCACCAGCACCAGCGTCGGCGTGGAGACGGTGGGCAGGCCGGCACGCGCGTCGTAGCGGCGCAGCCCATGGGCCTGCGCCTCGAAGCCCTCGATGCTGGTTGGATAGGGGTCCTGCAGCGCCAGCTTCGCAGTCGCCACCGCGGCGGCATGATTGCTGAGCCATCGCGGCGTAAACACCCAGGCGGCACGGAACACAGCCAGCGTCAGTGGCTCGATTGCGCTGCGCTGCAGCGCGATCAGGCTGTCAAGCCATCGATGCTGCAGCTCGCTGTAGCAGGGAAACGCGCTGAGCAGCACCGCCCGCGCAAGACGGTCGCGGTGGCGGACCAGCATCGATTGCAGCACGGAACCACCCAGCGACCAGCCCACCGCGCTGACCGGCCCGAGCTTCAGATGCTCGAGCAGCGCAGCGGTGTCGTCCGCCATCTGATCGATCGTGTACGGCCCCGGCGGCGCGTCGCTGCGGCCGCTGCCGCGATTGTCGAAGACGATGCACCCAAAGCGCTCGCGCAGGGCGGGCAGCAGCGGCGCCCATGAGGCGCAGTTCTGCCCCAGGCCGCTGATCAGGAGCAGCGGCGGTCCGCTGCCGTCGAGCTGGTAGTAAATCCTGATCCCGTTGACGTGCGCCGTCGGCATTTCTCTGTCAGGCGCCGTCAAGCCAGGAAATCGTTTACCGTGAGAACAAATTCGTCCTCGGCCTCGAGCATCGGCAGATGACCGGCGTTGCGAATCACGGCCACACGCGCCTTGGGAATCAGGTGTGCGAAGGCCTCGGCGTATACCGCGGGAATCAGCCCGTCGGCCGCGCCGTGGATGATCAACGTCGGGGCTTCGATGTAGGGCAATCGGCGGTTGAGTCCGCGGTCGGGAATCGGCCACATGAACTTGGTGGCAGTGCCGAGGTTTTGCGCGCGAAAAATCGCCAGCGCGTCGGCGTCGCCGGGCGCCTCGAAGGCCGACGGCTCGGGCATCGGCGCCTTTCCCGGATCGCTCCACTTCGCGCGTTCCAAATCCCTGGGCGCCAGCGCAAAGGGGTCGGGCAGCGGATGCTCATGCAGCCACAAGCCGTAGGCATCGACCAGCACCAGGCGGCGGACCGAATGCGGGCTTATCACGGCCAGCTCGGCAGCGAACATGCCGCCCAGGCTATGGCCAATTACGTCGACCGCTCCCTGATGCCACGATTCGATCAACCGCCGGTAGTGCAGGGCGACGTCGATGATGTCGTAGTACTCCTCCAACGGCGTGGAGGTGCCGAAGCCCGGATGTTCGGGGGCGCACACCAGGTGGTTTTCCGCCAGGCGGTTGAGGAAGGCGGCGTCGCCGGGATGGTGCTCGAAGCCGTGCAGATACAGCAGCGGCGCGCCGGTCCCGCCGCTCCAGAGGCGGATGTCCAGCCGCCCCACGGTTTTCTTTTCCATCTTCATGTCGCGCTCGATCCTGCCTGCTTTGCCGTCGCGCCTTTTCGGGCCGCCGATCGCGGATCGCTGCCGCGCACAACGGGCGCGTTTTGCGCGACCAGCTTCTGACTTGCCTCGGGCGTCCAGTAATCGGGCTGATCGGCCCACAGGTCGCGCAGATAAGGAGCAACCTCGTGGCCGAACAGGCGCGTGTTCTCCGCCGCGACCTCCTCGCGCAGATTGCCGACGTGCGGGGTGGCGATAAGCTGGCCGATGCGCAAATCGGTAATCAGCTCGCGCAGGCGCTGGCGCACCCGCGGCGGCGGTCCGGCGATGATATAGCCCTTTTCGTCGTACTCCCAAAAACCCATCTCGCCGCGGCTGGCCCGAATTCGATCCTCGGGCGTCAGCTTGCTGCGGCCCAGGCTGACCTGGGCAGCCGACGCCTTCATCGAACGGATCGTGGTGTATCCGGGCGGATTGCCGAAATTGCCCGGCGCGGAGTTGCGATGGAAGTAGCGCACCGCCTCGTAATATTCGCGCTCCGCCTCCGCCTCGGTGTTGGCCAGGCAGACCACCTGCGTAAATGCCATCCGATGCGGATTGAGGTTGCCGCCGCGCGCGTCGATGTACTCCCAAAAGGCGTCGACCAGCGGCTTTGACGAATACAGCCCCGAAAACGACAGGTGCCCGTAACAGTAGTCGTGCTCGTTGACCAGATCCCAGGTCTCCACGCTGCCCCCTCCGCCCGGCACCCAGATCGGGATGCGCTTTTGGATCGGGCGCGGCCAGATGTTGACGTAGCGCAGCTTGTTGTATTTGCCGTTGAAGACAAAAGGTTCGGGTTCGCTCCAGGCGCGCAGGATCAACTGACGCGCCTCTTCGAAGCGCGCCCGCACCTCGATCGGCGGCATCCCGTAGGCGAACACCGAATCCATCGGGGTGCCCAGCACAAATCCCGCCGCCAGACGCCCGCCCGACACGCAGTCAAGGTAGGCATACTCTTCGGCGACGCGGGTGGGCGGATTGTAGAGCGCCAGCGAGTTGCCGACGATGGTGATCGCGGCGTTTCGGGTGCTGGTCGCCAGGCTCGCCGCGAGCAGATTGGGCGAGGGCGTCATCGCGATCACTGTCTGATGGTGCTCGTTGACGGTCAGGCCGTCGAAGCCCACCTGGTCGGCGAGCTGCATCAGGCGGATGAACATCCTGTAGGTTTCTCCAACCTTTTGTGGATCGGCCAGCCGGGCCGGCGGCGTGACCCACGCCGAACGGTACCGCTCCCGGTAATCACTCGGAAGGTCCGGATAGGTCACCTCTGCAAACCAGTGAAATCTCATGTCCCAATGCTCCCGCCTGTTATTGACGCGGCGCGAAAAAACTCGCCCCCGCCCGGCCCCGGCCGCGCCGCCATCCAGCAGATGCCCACCCCCTTAACTCAATTAACATCGCACCGGGGCTGAATGTCTATCGCATCGCAACTCGACAAGCACCGTTGGTCGGCGGCGCCACTTGCCCGGTTTATGCAATCCGGGGTCTGCTGGCGATAGCTGACCCGGTACCGCGATGAATCGAGCCGTACGCCGAAACCGTGCGCCGCGGCAGCACAGCGAGTTGCTCGCCGGGGACGTTGAAGCACGGCTTGAGGCGTTGGAGCGCGAGCACAAGATCGACGCGCTGTTGCGCGAGCAAGGCAAAAAATGGCATCGGCGCGTGACCGCCCTGCCCCACCCGCGCTTTGCCGACAATGACCGGCGTGTCGCCAACGGCGCGGCGCTGTCCGAGGCGATCGAGCAATGGCTGCAATCTGCCCGGCCACGAGCAGGCATTGCGAATCCTGGAGCACTATCACATCCTCGCCGGACCGATTCTGTCGGTCGAGGAAGCGATGGCCAACGAGCACGTGCGCTGGCGCGGCACGGTGCGTGCGCACAGCGACCCGGTGCTGGGCGAGTTCGATGCAAACCCCGGCCATGGAGGACCTGCCCGCCCTGGGTCAGCACAACGCCGAAATCCTGACCGGGCACCTGGGTTCCACCGCCAAGCGGATCAGGGAACTTGAGGCCAGAAACATCCTGCATCGGGAGCCGGCGGTCGGACGCCAGGCTGAACGCAGCTCCAACTCAATTCTACCGGCGCGACACCTTGTCTGAGGCTGAGCACGCTGCGGCGCTCCGCATTCTGCTACAATGGCATTCGGGGGGCTGTTATGAAACCGGCATTACCTCGCCATATGGGCTCCCACCGCCTCAGGCTCAACATCAACCCAACCTTGAAGATGACCGCGCAGAGCCTGTTCATCTACGCGATCGCGGGCGGCGTGATCTGGTACGAGTCGCGCGGTCTGCGCCTCGGGCGCGAACTCTCCGAGCTGGCCTCGGCGAATTTGGCGTGGTTCGTGCCGGCGACCGCGGTGGCCTTCCTGCTGTGGTTTGTGGGCGAAAACCTGTTGTTCGCACGGATGTTCTCTCATTTCCACGGCCGCACGGAGTTCATCGAGGTGCTGCCCGCCACGGCTGCACAGTCGTTCCTCCAGGTGGTCAATTCACTGGTTGCCGACGGCGCGCTGCTGTTCTTCCTGCGCCAACGCAAGGGCGTGCCATGGCTGACCGGCATTTTCACCATCGCCTTCTTCGGCTTTCTTGACGGAATTCTCTTCTCTTTTCTGGTCGCGCTGGCCGGCATCGCGGTGCCCGATTCCGCCTTTGCCGCCTGGTGGCATATCGCCGCGGCCGCCTTCATCGCCTTCATGCTGATTGCAGCGTGGTGGATGTGGCGCGAGCCGGTGTACGGGGTGGAGCGATGGCTGCGCAGTCGGCCGTCGCTGATCGCATTCCGCAAGGCCAACCTCGCCATCTACGCCGAACTGCTCGCCATTCGCTTCGCCATCGCACTGCCGCAGGGCTTTTTGCTCTGGGTGAGTCTGGAGGCGTTCAAACTTAATATCCCCCTGCTCCAGGTGATCGCGACTTCGCCGGCGATTCTGGCCTCGGGCGGCGCACCGATGACGCCGGCCTGCCTGGGGCCTTTACAGGCGGTGGGACTTTACGGACTTGGCGCCTTTGCGCCGCGCGCGCGCCTGATGGCAGCGCTGTTGGCGTTTGGTGTCGCCCATCTGATCTATCGTTTGCCGCTGGGACTTGGCTCGGCCGGAGTTGTGGTTGGCTACGTCCTGCGCAACGGCGGCGAGCTTGCGGACGAGCCCGACCTGCTGGCCTTGCCCTCGGACGGCGTGAAATCCTGAACGGGTGCGCCGTCGCTTTCGGGTCCAAAGCGTTCGACTCCCGGGTTGCCATCAGGCAGTTTAGAAATACAGATCACTGCTACCATCCGATGAGTCCCGGTCCGGTTCCGGTTTGCGCCTACGAACATCGATTGAAACATGCAGACTACGACCGGCAAAAAAAACATTTCCCTCAAGCACAATGTCCAAGCCCATCCGTTCATTGATTTTGGCAATCGTGCTGCCGGTTCTCTTACTGGCCGCGATAACCGGCTCCGCCTCGATAATTGCCTTGGCCCGCCCTGAAGTCGAAGTCAACGCCCCACCCGCGGCCGCGACCGGCGCGAGCGCGCCGCGGGCAGACACTGAACGCCTGCTCCAGCAGCGCGGCCTGATCGGCGATCATCACGTCCAGGCCGGCGGCCGAATTGAGCCGTCCGCAGGCACTGAAGTTTATGAGACGGTGGAAGCCGCCACCGGCGGCGGTCAGGTGATGTCGCGCACAACTTCATGGAGTGAGCCGCTCAACGGCGATATGCTGTGGATCGAAGCGACCGACTATCCCAGCCATCAGCACCAGCTTTCCTTTTGGGTGCTGTCAGGCAAGTCGCGCGGATGTGCGATGTTCGGACGCACGATGTACAGCCAGGACGGACGCCGTTTACAAAGCGAATTCTGGCGCAATGACCGGGCGCTGAGGATCACCGGTGCGGCCGACTTCCCGCCCGACCTTTACCCCGCAGCGGTGCCAGCCGTCGCGATGCGCCGGGAACTTGATTCACTGCGCGCGGGCGCCCGCGGCCGCTTAAGCCAGCAGATCACGCCTTATGGTTACGTCGACCTCGACCTCAGCGTTGCCAGCGGCGGCGAATTGACGGTGCCAGCCGGGCAGTTTGCCGCGTGCAAGGTCACCTCTCAGGCCGACGTCGCCAAGCTGCTGCCCAATTGGCCGCATATGCTGCTGCGCGTGGTCAATCCGTTTGTTCCCGCCACGACCTACTACTTCCAATGCGCGCCGCCTTATCGATTTCTTAAAAAGCAACAGCAGGGCTCGCCCTTTGTTGGCGGTCCCGAAGCGGTCACTGAATTGGTGCGCTTTTACACCGCAGGCCGGGGCGCGCAAGCCGACCCCGGCGCCCGCCGCCAACTGGCCGCACTCAAGCCGCGCGTGCGGTAAGCGCCTGCGATGCATCCGGCCGCCCCGCTGCGATACGACCAGAGCGTTGACCTGCGCGGTGAGACCGGGCCCGGCGCGCGCCATCGCCACGCGGCGCTGATCGCAGCCGGCGCGATCTTCTCGATCCACTTCGCGCTGCTGGCCGGATCGCTTTTGGACTACCGCGTCACCATCGATTCCGCCTACCACGTGGCGATGGCGCGTCAATGGGGGCTGCAGGGCTGGGTGTTGTGGGACCAGGTCAACTTCGGCCCGCGCGGGCGCCCCAATCTGCAGGGCCCCCTGTTCCAGGCCGCCATTGGCGCGTTGGGACGGCTGTTGGGCGGCACCGGCGCCGATTACGTACTGGCCAACGCCATTGCGGCGCTGACGCAATGGACCGCCGCCGTTCTCACCGCCGCGTTCTTCGCCCTGCAGTTGCAGGGCGAATGGGCGGCGTTGTTCGCGGTAAGCCTGCTCAGCGGGGCGGTCTTCGCCAGTTCGTCCTTCGCGGTTGGAATCCCCTCCGGATGGCTGTTCATTCTCGCCGGATGGGCGATTTGGTTCTTCGTGCGCCGCCGCCTGGCCGCCTGCGCGTTGGCCAGCGCGCTTGCGATTTACATGCATATCGCCGGCTTCGCCACCGCGCCACTGGCGATCGTAGTCGCCGCCGCGCTGACCCGCCGCTGGCGCGAGATGGCCGCCGTGGGAGTCCTCGTGGCGCTGCTCACCGCACCCTACGCCATCCACGTGCTGTCGAACCTGGATTGGTTCAGCGGCGCCCAGGGGCATCCCGCTCTGCTCTTCGACCCGATGCTGGATCTGCTCGCCGCCGCGGCCGCCCTGATGCTGCTGCGGCGGCCGCGCGAAAATGTGGTGTTGATCGCATGGCTGGCGGCGCCCATGGTGTGGCTGGCGCACGACCCCTGCCGACTGATCCTGCAATCGGCGCTGGCCGGCAGCGTCGCGGCCGGGGTGGCGCTGGAGCGCGCGATGCGCCGAGTGCACAGGCGCAGCGCGGCGTTGTTTTTGGGCTGCGCGATTGTCACCGGCGCTTCGGTCTTTCCGCTGGGAATGCCCGCGCTGGCGGCCGAAATCACCTGGGACATGGGCTTGCGCTACCCACGCGCAATTGACTGGCGGCGGTCCGCTGAGCTTGCCGCCGAACTCGAGCGCGCCGGGCTGACCCGCCGGCTGGTGGCCGATTATCAGCCCGCTTTGTGCCCGGCCCTGGCGGTGTTCGCGCCGCTTAGCTGCGAGAAAGGCCATTGGGTGGAAGTCCAGCCGCGCCGCGACCCCGCCGACGACCTGTCGGCCTCCGACAAAGTCTACATCCTGCCGATCCCGGCCGACGATCCCGTGCTGGCCGCGATGCAAGCGCGCGGCTGGCTCACACGCCACGGCGGCGCCGAAGATAGCAGCATCGTAACCCTGGCACCGCAACTGGCGCCCGCCGCGATCGCGCCGGCCGCCGCCGCGCTTATCGACGATGACGCTGGCTGGCTGGGGCGCAACGCCGTCAACAACACCATCGGCGTCGGCAACTGGCGCTCGGTGATATCGCAGGGGGCGGCGCGCCGGCGCGAGATGGCACTTTTGGCCCAGCGCGTGCGCGCGGGGCGAATCGAACTGGCATGCCTTCTCTACGCGGATTCGCTGCAGCGTCTGGATCCCGCCCAGGCGCACCGCTGGCGCAGGGCCGCGCGCGGCTTTGGCGTGATTGCCAGCTTCCTCAGCGACGGCTTTGCCGTTGACTACATCAGCGCCGCGCGCCTGGCGGCATTCAAAGCCGACCTGCGTGCAGCGGCCGCCGTGCGGATAAATCCCGGCGCGCCGCAAGCCCAACTGCTGGCCGCGCTGGAGCGCGCGCTGGCCAACATCACGGACACGCAAAGCGGGATGTTCGCGCAGCGTCCGGCCGGCAATCTCTTCCCCTGGCTGGAAGGAGTGTTAGAGCGGACTGGGTGAGCTTGCGCTTTCCCGGCCTGACACCGTGCTCAAATCCATCGTCGCGGCTGCCAAGGACGGCGCGCCCTGGTCGATACTCGCGTTGCCCACCAGACGGCCCTCGCGCTGGCCATATCGCCGGATGAGTTCGCGGCGTGAAATCCACACCTCGCGGGGATACGACAACACGGTGGTGCCGCGCTTGAGCCGCTCGATGCCGCTTTCGGTGTACAGCAACAGCAGTCCGATCATGAAAAACCGCTCCAGCGACAGCCACGCGCTTTTGCGCACCTCGCGCACCGTGAAACCCATGCGCGCCGCGCCAACCGCCAGCATCGTGCGCCCCACGAATGCTTCCACCTGCTTGCCGAGTTCATCGGTCCTGGCCCAGGCCGCCATGCAGTGCAGGTCTTCACGGCAGGCCCGGTAGGGATTGATCCGGTGCTTGAGCACCATGCGCAACAGTGCCTGGTTGTCGCAGTGCAACTCCCCGACTGTCGAGTTTCTGCCGATAGTGGTACCGTCGGGCAGCGTCAGGGACCGGCCCCGATGCTGCCGGATCCGCATCCGCAAAAGACCATAGGGCGCTTTGGGAACCGCCATCGTCGGCCACAGCCGATGCGCTACATGTTCCCATCCCGGCCAGGCCAGCAACGGACCGCGTGGACGGCCGGGCTCACTGCGATAGGCCAGGATACTGAACAACTTCACGCCGGCCGCCGACAGCCCGACTCTTCGGCGGGGGGACCGCTTCATCGGTGGAGCTGTGCACGGGACCTGATTGCGCAGCGGCATCGACTCCAACTGCGCGACGTTTTGGCGAACACGGGCAAACGGACGCAGGCCTCTGGGAATCACCATCAGCTTCATGATGAGGGCCCTCGCTGGGTGAAGTTCGCAACGTCATTATAACTTCTCGTGTTGGTTTCCGCATCAATTAACAGAGCATTGCAGATGGGCTGCCCCGCGCGTCGTGACTTTTTCAAATGCCTTTATTGTTGGTTTTAATCAGTGATTTTGATGTCTGGCTTCCTCTCGCCTCTGCCGCGCCAGTCATTTGCATTCCGCACCCACCCCTGACTGTGCTACATCGGTAACAGACCGGCTCGTTTTTTCCCGCGCTCGGCAGGAGGAGTGAGAGCCATGCATGACCTGGTTATCCGCAACGGCAACATAATGGACGGCTCCGGCACGGCTGCTTTCGCCGGCGACCTGGCGGTTGACGGGGGGACGATTTCGGCGGTGGGTGGCAAAGCCGGACCGGGGCGGCGCGAAATCGACGCCAGCGGTTTGCTGGTCACTCCCGGATGGGTGGACATCCATACCCATTACGACGGCCAGGTGACCTGGGACCCATACCTGACGCCTTCGAGCTGGCACGGCGTCACCACGATCGTGATGGGCAACTGCGGCGTCGGCTTCGCTCCGGTGCAGGCGGGCCGGGAGCAGTTCCTGATCGAACTGATGGAAGGAGTCGAGGACATTCCGGGCTCCGCGCTGGCCGCCGGAATTCCCTGGCAGTGGGAATCCTTCACGCAGTATCTGGACGCGCTGGAGCGGATGCGCCGCGCGATCGACGTCGCCGCGCAAGTCCCTCACGGCGCCGTGCGCGCCTACGTGATGGGCGAGCGGGGCGCGCACAACGAGGAAGCGACCGCGGAGGACATCGCACGCATGGCGGCGCTGGTGGCCGAGGCGCTGCACGCCGGCGCCATCGGCGTCAGCTCCTCGCGCACCCTGCTGCATCGCGCCAAAAATGGCGAGCACGTGCCGGGCACTTTCGCCTCCGAAGCGGAGATGGTCGCTTTGGGACGCGCGATGGGCCAGGCCGGGCATCGCGTGATGGAACTCGCCACCGACATGGTCGGCCCGGACACCAACCTGGAATGGATGGCTCGCATTTCGATCGAAACCGGCTGTCCGGTGACGATTCTGGCCACCTCGGCCACGCCCGAACCGCTGGACTTCGCCCGTGTCCTGCGCCTGGTCAGAGCGTGGAAGCGGCAGGGCGCGCGGCTGGTGCCCCAGGTCGCCGCGCGGCCCGCCTGTGTCCTGATGGGCCTGGAGACGACCGTGCATCCGTTCAGCACCCATCGCGCCTACCGCACCCTGGTGGGACGTCTGCCGCTGGCCGAGCGCGTGGCGCGGATGCGCGACCCCGAGGTCAAAGCGAAGATCTTAAGCGACGAGGTCGGACTCAAAGACCCGCTCGGACGCCATTACCTGACCCTGTTCGATTCGATTTTCCCGCTCGGCGACCCACCCGATTACGAGCCCACACGTGAGATGAGCGTCGGTGCGCGCGCCCGGCGTGAGGGCCGCTCGCCGCAGGAGGTCGCCTACGATCTGCTGCTGCAGCGCGGCGGCCGCGAACTGCTCTACGTACCGCTGGGCGATTACGGCGCCTACAACCTGGAGCGCAACCGCCGTCTGCTGGTCGATCCCGACACGCGCCTGGGCGTCAGCGACGGCGGCGCCCATTGCGGCATGGTATGCGACGCCAGTGTGCCTACTTTCATGCTCTCCTACTGGGCGCGCGACCGCCGGCGCGGCCCGCGTCTGCCGCTGGAGCAGGTGGTGAAATTCCAAACCAGCGAGACGGCGGAACTCTATGGCTTTACCGACCGGGGTCTGCTCGCCCCCGGAAAGAAAGCCGATATCAACCTGATCGACTTCGACGGCCTCCATCTGCACGCCCCGGAAATCGTCTACGATTTCCCGTCGGGCGCGCGCCGCTTCATCCAGAAAGTCGACGGCTACAAATACACGGTCGTAAGCGGCGCGATCATCTACGAGAACGGCGCACCGACCGGGGCACTGCCCGGCAAGCTAATCCGCGCGGGCCGCGACCAGCGCGCATCCGGGTGAGTCGAGAGCACGCCGCTCGCAAACGCTGCTGAGCCTCTGACGGCACGGCGTGATCCCCTGGCGCGATGGCTCCATGGTCCTGCCAAAGAGTTCATATGCGTACGCGGCGCCGATTGCGCCGCTGGAGTTCGTCAGCACCAGCGTCCCCGCTTCAAAACAACGAGAAGTTATACTGAAACTGCGCGAGCAGCAGGCTCTTGCCCTTGAACACGCCGCCGTCGAGGCCGAAGGCGTTGGTGCCCAGAATCTCGATCCATTGCAGTTTCATCAGGTACCTGTTGGTCCACGGCGGGGTGAACAGAATACTGGGGAAGAACAGCCAGGTCTGGCCGTTAGGATTGTAGATCGAAGTCCAGCTCGGTGCGACCGAGTTCCACCACCACGACGTGTCGATGTGACACAGCAGGTTGACGTCATTGCGGTACTGCCGTTCAAAGTAACCCGCCGTACTCATCAGGTTGTTGTAACTCAGGATGGTCGTTCCGTTGAGTTCGAAATTCGCGTTGACGTTGCCGGTCGCAGTCAGCCATGGTGCATAGGCCGCCGCCAGATCCAGCGCAAACAACCATAGCAACTCGTCGGAATACGCCAGCGCGCTCGCCGAGCCGGTGGGCAGGAAATGCGTAAAGAACGTGCCCGGAATCGCAAGCGTGTTGAATGCCTCATGATTTTTGTACAAGGCCTCCGCACGCACCACCAGCGGCAAATCAGCAAGCCGCCCGGGCAGATTGATCGCCCGGTTCGCCGTCACCCCGCCCGCCTGATAGCTCGGATAGATGCTTTTGGCCCGCTCTATAAAGACTCCCGGCCCAATTGGTATGAATCCCTGCTGCGCAAACAGCTTCACCACCGGCTTGTAATCATGGTTGTAGTAGTACATCACGGTGACTTCCGTGTTCCAGATCAATGTATGCAGCCGTATGCCCAGCTGTGAATTGGCCCACGTCGCGCGCGGAATCGCCTGATCCGTCATCGACGGCACCCCGTTGACATCTGCGGCCAGCACCACGCCCGCCACCGGAAAGTTGCGCAGCGTCAAAATCGGCGGCGCCTGCTCGACGACGATGCCGGGCGAACCGAGGACCCGAGCGTCAATCCGCGGCGCGAACCGCCCGCCCGGCGTTGCCGGATTGATGTTCACCCGTCCTGCCACCTGATCCTGACCGTCATACTGGTCGTTGGAGTAATCGACCTGCGTATAGAGAAAATCGACGCCCGGAACATAGACCAGCTCCGCAAAGTTGGAACTGAACGGACCCAGGCGGCGGAGATTCCACACTGGGTGGATCATCCATAGCGGGTTGCGCGACTGCTCCAGATTGGCGAAGCCGAAGTTCCAGCTCAGATCCTGCGGATTGATCTGGTCGCCGACCCGGAACGACAACGACTCGCCCCAGGTTACAATCTGCCGCCCGACCAGCAGCTGCAGCGGTCCCTGCCGATGCTTGAGCCAGACTTCGCGAATCCCGTACTGGTTGTAAAAGTCGGAGTTGCAATGGACCTGGAGCAAAAACGGACTGAGACAGTCCGTCTCGTAGGGATATGACGGCTCATAAACGCCCCACATCCGCATGAACACGCTATCGCGGTCGCTCAGGTCGTCATTGATATCGACCTGGATCATGTTGCGCTCGACCGCCAGCGAGCTCTTACTGCGGTTGTACTCAATCGCCTGAGTATCAAGAAAGGTCGCGCTGGTATTCTGGACGAAGCCGGTAATGTTCAGGGTCCTTAGAAATCCGGGCTGCGCGGACAACACCGGCGGCTCCGCCCCCCGGCCGATGCCCGCCACGAGCGAAATAAGCGCCGCCGTCAGCCTGATCACACGGAAAATAGTACCGCGTGCTCTTCTGGGCGCATTCATGCTGCCGCAATTCGTCATCGCGAATGGAACCAAATGGCTCCAAAGAGGTCAGGATTCCTAAACGACTCGTCGCATTATCAGATAGCTGCAAACACTTTGCTCATAATCCGACACATGCGACGCCGAGATACTTGTCAAAAAATAACTCAGGTTGCGCGGGCGAATCCCTGCCCGATAGTGACTATTACCTTCGCACGGCTCATTTAATCGGCTAAGCGTACCTGTGCTCAGGGTAGAGTCCTCAGCCGCGGCTCAGAACGATTCGCTTGCACCTTTCCGGCGTGCAACTGGATTTCATCCAGACAGCACGCGATCGTACTGGCATACTCCGTGCAGTAACGGTTCGTCGAACGAAGCTGTGCAAATGCGTCCAAACGCCCGACACAGTGCGATGGACATCGCCCGATTCTTCGTCAGGGAGCTCTCGATTCCGTCGGCCGGGTTGACGGCGGCCTGCGTGTTCTCCTTGTTCCTGCTGAGACCGCTGGATTGCAACGCCCGGGACTGGTCCTTCGACGCGCAGCAATATGCCGCTCTCGTCGATGCCGATTCGCCGCAGACGATCACCCCGGGCACCCGGATCGGGTTGGACAACTGGCAGCGCTACCGCAACTTCCTCCCGGTTGGCGTTCAGGCCTTGTTCAGTCACACCTACCAGTGGGCGATACCTGGCGGCCCCGACGCCGAAATGGTCGTGGGTCCCACCGTGGCCATCTCCCAGCCCTACAAGTATCGCCGCGACACCGAGCAGTACGCCGGACGCGTCAAGCTCATCAAGAACGCGGGCGGTCACATAGCGATCGGTGGATATGTCGCCGGACTACCGTTTCCCGATTTGCGCCACGACGACCCCGAGCTGGTCTACAAGCTGATCTACGACGCCTATTTTCATTACCATCCATTCGTTCTTCATTATCGTCAGCGCGCCCTCGTGTTCGACACTTATTTGAATCGCACCGACACTGCCGTGAGCGCGGTCGAGTTCAGGCTCAATCACGTAAGCGACGAGGGTTACCCGATATCGGACCCGCTCGCTCCGGCTGATATCTTCTTCACCTCGAACATGACGATTGAGGCCCCGGAACAGACCAAGTATACGGTCAATCTGCTTATCTATTATGATGCCCCTGACCGGGTTCAGGATATCTATACTTACATTCCATCACTGCGCCGTTCCGTTCGGCGTTCCTCCGCAGCGCGCTGCTCGCCAATTCTTGGCACCGACGTCGTCCAGGACGACATCTATCCTCGTCCCGTGCTGCTCGATCAATTCTCCTACAAGGTGCTGGGACATAAGAAGCTGCTGTTTCAAACCAACCTCGATCCGCGCCTCCTGAGCGACGAGCGCTCATACAATCTGGGCACGACGCCGGGATGGCCTAAGCCGATTCTGGGAACCTGGGAGCTTCGAAAAGTCTGGCTCATCGAAGAGCGGACGCTGCCCTCCAACACTGACTATTGTTACGGGACTCGGGTGTCCTACCTGGACCCAGATCAGTTTGTTGTCGCCCAACAAGACCTCTACCATCGCAATCTCAAGTTCTCGAAGATCTTCCAAACCGGTTTTGCTCCGGGTCCGCTGGACGACGGCCATGGCAGCGTGCTGATGCAAGCTAATGTCCGTTCGATGACTATCGACCTGATTAACAACCATGCCACCGCGTCGCTTCAATTAACGCAAGGACGCGTCAACGGCGAGGTCCCCCAAAAGTATCGCGACGTGCAGGTGTGGGCGCTGCCCGCGGGCCTGTCCCAAATGAATCCGTGATTCCAATGGCCTACTCCTTGCCAGGCCGCGTTCGCCACTGCGTCGCATCGTTCGTTGCCTTGCTGTCGGCATGCCTACTACTGTGCCTGGGAATCGCGGATCGCCCTCCCCGCCATGTGCAGCCACGGAGCTTCGACGCTCGCGCCTACCAGGAACTGGCGGATGCCGACTCATCGCAATCCATCCCGCCCGGTACGCGTATCGGAACACGCAACTGGCAGCACAAAAAGTTGCTGTTTCAAACCCATCTGGACCTGAGCCGTGCTCTCGACGAGAGGTCCTACGACCTCCACGATGTGCCCCGCTGGCCCAAGCGGATTTCAGGCCCGTGGCAGTTGCGCCAGGTGTCGGTGGTGGAGAAGCGAACGCTCGCCTCCAATACCGCCTACTGCTGCGGCGGCCGAGTCTCCTACCTGGACCAGGATCGGTTCGTCAGCCGGCACCAGGACATCTGTGAACGACAGATGAGACTATGGAAAGTATTCAACACGGGTTCAGCTCCAGGGCCAATTAACGGTGGCCACGGCAGCACCTATTTCCAAGGTACCGCAAGATCGATGACCCTGGACGTCATCAATAGTCACGCCACGGTATCTATCCAATCAGCACCCGGACTCGCAAATAGCGAGATGCCGGAGAAGTACCGCGACGTGCAGGTGTGGGCGCTGCCTGCCGGTCTGCCGCAGATGAATCCGTAAGGGAGGGTCCTGGACGCAGTTCGATCTTCCAGCAGGAGTCTCTGATGACACAAATGCTGCTGTTAGCGGCCGGTGGAGAAGAGTTTCTGCTTGACCTCAATTGCGTACGCGAACTGCTCGCGTTCGAGGGCGTAACGCCTGTGCCCGCAGTGCCAGGCTGGTTTGCAGGCTTGGTCGTGGTGCGCGGCGAGCTAATTGCAGCGGTCGATTTCGCGATCCTCTTGGGCCGGCAGCCGATTGCCTTGAGCGCAGTCACCCGGGTGGTGGTGTTGGGCGGTGAGGCGGCCGAGTTCGCCCTGCTGGCCGAGGCGGCTGAGGAACTGCGCACCATCGACGAGCAGGCGCTGCAGCCGGCGCCGCCACGCTTCGAGAGTTGCGGCTTGGTGCGCGGCGCGGCCGCCGACGGAAAGGTGGTGCTCGCAGGCAAGGTCTTGTTGGAGGACAAACGCATCTATGCCTGAGGACAGGTCCGGCGGACTCCTCCGGTACGCCGAGGAAGGCGATGAAGGCAAGTGTACAGATCTGGACCGCATTTATCCTGGCGTTGATTATTCCGGCCACCATCGTGCTGATCGCTTACCGCAATACGCTGGCCCTGGTCGATGCGGTGCGCGAGGTGGGCGAATCCAACGCCATCATCAACAAACTCCAGGAGCTGCTGATCGTGCTGAGCGAGGCCGAATCGCGTCAGCGCGGCTTCATCATCACCGGCAAGGACGTCTACCTGGCGCCCTACCAGAAGTCGGTCAGCCAGGTGCGCCAGGTGATGTCCGAGTTGCACGCGGCTGCCGCCGAATCGCCCGAGCAGGGGCGGCGGCTCGACGCCCTGGAGCCGGTGCTTTCGGCGCGCCTGGAAGAGCTGCAGGTCACCATCGAGTTCCGCCAGCAGGCCGGCCTGGAAGCTGCCCAGAAGATCATCCTGGACGACCGCGGCCGGGCCTTGATGGACGACATCCGCCATCGCCTCGACGTGATCCGCGAGGCCGAGTTGCGCAGTCTGTCGCGCTATCAGCAGCGCGCCGCTTACAGCGCCACCCTGACGACGCACGTCATGCTCTATGGGCTGGTGCTGGCGACCCTGCTGGCAGGACTTGAAGGCCTGCTGCTCCATCGCGTACTGGCCGCGTTGCACAAGACCCACACCAACATCGCGGCGGCTTGCGAAAGCCTGGCCACGGTGACCCATGACCTGCTCGACGCCACCACGCAGCAGGCCTCGGGCTTGCGTGATCAGGCCACGGCGGTCGCCGAGACGGCGGCCGCGGTCGATCAGGTGATGGTGGTCGCCGAGCACAGTTCCGAGCAAGCTCGCTCGGTCGCCCAGGCCTCCGAGCGCGCCCTGGAGGTGGGAGAAAGCGGACGCAGTGCGGCGGAGAATGCCGTGGTGGTCATGCAGCAGGCACGCGAACAACTGCTCGCCGCCAGCCGCAGCGTGCAGGCACTGATGGGCCGCGCGGAGGAAATCGCGGCCATCGTCACGACTCTGGACGATATGGCCGGGCAGACCAATATCCTGGCGCTTAACTCTTCGATCGAGGCTTCGCGCAGCCATGAGCCGGGACAGGGCTTTGCGGTGGTCGCCGAGGAGATCCGCTCACTGGCCGACCTATCCCGAAAGGCCAACCTCAGGATTCGCAAGGCGCTGAGCGACGTGCGCGACGCGATGCAGGATGTGGCGGCGCAAACCCGCAGTTCGCTCGATCGCGTGGATTCGGCGATCGCAACCGCCAGCCAGGCAGGCGAAACCATCCGCCAGGTGGCCCAAACCCTGGCCCAGTCCGCGCAGGCCGCCAGCGCCATCGCCGCTTCCGCCCGGCAGCAAAGCGGCGGTGTGTCGCGCATTCAGCAGGCCATGAAGGCGATCGACGCGGTGATGAAGCAGGCGCTCAACCTGATACCGCGCACCGAGCAGAGCGCCCGCAATCTGGAGGCGCTGGCCGAGCGCCTGCAGAATCTGCTCACCGAACAGGGATTGACCGGCAATGCCTGAGGAGCGGGCCGAAGCCGGCTTCGAGCTCGAGGCCCAGGAGTTGGCGCAAAGACTCGACGCCCAACTGCTCGAAGTCGAACGTGCCCGGGATGCGGAGCAGCGCGCGGCTTGTATCGCCGCCGGGCTCAGGACCGCTCACACGCTCAAAGGCCTGGCCGCAATGGTCGGCCAAGCCGCTATCGCCCACACCTGCCATCTGCTCGAAGACCTGCTCAAACGGATGCCGCGCCAACCCGGCTCTACTGATGGGCAAACGATGAGTCTGATAGTAGAGGCCGGGTCGGCCCTGTGTGCCGCAGCCGATGCAGTCCGCGAAGGCAAGCCCTGCGAGGAGCTTTTGCAGCCGGTTATGAAACGGCTTGAAGCCCCCGCCACTGCCGGCGCGGCGCAAGCGGGGCAGCCGCCGCCCACCGCGCCGCCCGCGACCCTCACCGCGGGTCTGGCGCCTGCGGTGCGTGTGACTGACGACAAGCTCGACACCATCCTGGGGCTCAGCGAGGAGATCCATTATGCAGCCGCGGTCCTGCGGATGCGCCAGGAGCAGCTCGACACGCTGTGCGAGGACTTCGGCCTGATGCTGGCAAAGGCCCGCCGCCGAGCCGATCCCGCCAGCTTCGGACCGTGGAATGCACTGCTTGCCAGGCTCGAGGACATCAAAACGGCCATGCAGCGTTCCACCCGCACCCTGCAAAAAGTCTCCGGAGGGCTCGAACAACAATTGGGAGGATTGCGCTTGGTCTCTCTCAGCTCCGCCTTCCGCTTCTTTGCCCACGCCGCGCGCGACCTTGCAGTCGCGCTGGGCAAGGAAGTCGCCTTCAGCATCGAAGATGCCGGCACGGCTTTGGATCGGGCGATCGTCGAAAGCCTGCGCGAACCGCTGCTCCATCTGATTCGCAACGCGGTGGACCATGGCCTGGAACCTCCAGCGGAGCGCAAGGCCAGGGGCAAGCCACCCCAGGGCCAACTGCGGATTATCGCGCGCCCAATCGGGAGCTGGGCGGAGATTGCGGTCGAGGACGACGGCCGTGGTATCGACCTTGCCCGGGTGCGCCAGCGCGCGGCAGAACTGCATCTGGCGGTGCCCGGCGACGACACGCAATGCGTCGAGCTGCTTTTCCATGGCGGCGTTTCCACCAAAACCGAGGCCACCGAGGTTTCGGGCCGCGGGCTGGGTCTGGCCATCGTGCACGATCGCGTCGAGCAGCTGCACGGTCATGTCCGCGCGGTGACGACCGCCGGCCGCGGCTCGCGCTTCGTGATCACCGTGCCGATGGCATTAACCAGGATGCGGCTTTTATTTCTGACCCAGGGCCCGAACGTTTTCGGCATACCCAGTACCAGTATCGACCGCCTGGTGCGTGCTACCCAACAGCAGGTCTCGGCAGGGCTGCTCGAGGACAGCTCCGGACGCGTCGCGGCGACGCTTCATGATCTGGCCCGGGTGCTTGGCATGCGTCAGGACGGATCCAGCGCACCGGCACCGCGCGAGGCCTTTGTCTTGCACGACGACACAGGCGCGGCGGCTTTCCTGGTCGACGCATTACTCAGAGAGGACGAAGCGGTAGTCAAAAGCCTGGGGCCGCGCCTTAAATCGGCGCCCGCTTACCTGGGCGGGACACTGCTGCCTGACGGGCGCGTCGCCCTGGTCCTCAACCCCGAGTACCTGATGAGAGGCGCGCTGCGCACCGCCGGTGCGGCGCCACCCGGTGGGCAGCGCCAAGCCCGGCCTCATCGCCTCCCCGCGCGAGTCATCTTTGTGGAAGATTCCGACACTCTGCGCGCGATGGGCAAACACTTTCTGGAGCAGGCCGGCTTTGAGGTACACGCGGCGGCTGACGGCCGGCAGGCTTGGGACCTGTGGAAGGTCCGGGGCGCAGACGTAATCGTCTCGGACATCGAGATGCCGGTGATGGACGGTCTGGAACTGACGCGCGCCATCCGCCAAAGCGCTGGCGCCAGCGTCAGGATCGTGCTGGTGTCGGCCAGCGGCAGCGAGGAAAGCCGTGCCGCAGCGGCAGCGGCGGGCGCCGACGCTTTTCTAACCAAGGACGCTTCACTTCAAACCCGCCTGGTTGAACTGATCAACAACTCATAAAGCGCGGACGGACCCCGGGGCGCGGCTTGGCGTCTCGAGCGCGGCTTGCGCTTTAGCCCATGAACCTGTACAGGACGCAGCCAGCCATTTTGGTCGCCCATAGCGGCATCCGCCGCCAGATGCGGGACAGTATCGCGGGCACGCCGGTCAGGACCTCTGCGCTGACCTGTGCCGGCGCGCGCGGGTAAAAGCAGAGGGGCAACATGGTGGCGGCGGCGCCCAGCTCTGCTTTGAACCGCGACAGGCCCTGGTTGCGGATGTCGGCGCGCCCCAGGTCCAGTATATGCGCGCGGTGTGAGAACTCCTCAATCGCGTTCCAGAACAGCAGATGATTGGCGCAGGAGCGATGCTGGGGGCGCCGCGCGCCCCACTTATAGTAGATTACGTCGCGATCGCGCACGAACACCGCACCGGCAACGTCGACGCCGCCTTCGCGCGCTATCCATACCTCGAAATTTTCCTGCGGGGCGAAAATCTCCCGCGCCAGGTTGAAAAAGCGCCACGGCTGCGGCGGCAGCCCCAGGCGGCGGCGGCTTTGGACCTGGAGGCCATAAAAGCGTGCGAGCAGGTGCACCGAGTTGCCGCGCTCGATGCCGATCGGCTGGCTTAAGGCGCGCCGCAGATTGCGGCGGAAATTTATCGCCAATCCGCGCTCAAGCTTCGCCAACGGCTGATCCAGGTTTAACCGCCAGTCGGCGAAACATTCCACCGTCTGCCAGCGCTCTACGCCGCCCACCCCGCGGACCTCGTACGCTCGAGACGGGTTCTGTGCGACCAGCACCGCCATCAGCTCGCGGGCGGCTTGCGGCTGCCGGGCCAGCGGCGGGCAAGTGTCGGAAAAGGACAGCGCCACGTAGCGTCCGGCAAGGGCCGAGCGCGCAAACACACAGCCTGCGGCCGGAGCGCCGTCGTGATGCAGCGTCGCCAACCACAGCGACAGACCGTAGGCGCGGCTTAGCAACTGGAGCCAGGACTCACGATGATAAAGCGTCGCCTGCGGCGAGCTGCCGACCAGCTCCAGCCACGATGCGCGACCTTCGCTCCAGCGCTGCCAGCGCAATTCCGCCGCCGCCCAATCCCCGATGCAGCTTCCTGTGCCGGCCTCCAAATGTGCCGCCATCGCCATGGTCGTTGCTCCGGCGGCCGGATGCCGATCATCTGACTCCCGTTCGAGCTGCCAGCCGCGCACCGCGTCTACGCAATGACGGTGCCAGAGTTCGGCATCGAATCGCGGTTGAGAATTTCGGCCGCGCGACGCATCCCGTCCCTGGCCGTATGCAAGAATTGCACAGCTTGTAGGGAAAGTCTGGAACAATTTACTTACATTCAACCGGCGCCTGGTTTGCACAAGCTGGCTGGCCGTGCTTGAACACTTCACTTTCCGCGCCGCGCCCCGATGGCATAAGCGTTGCTTTTCAGCGCGGGCTGGCAATCAACCGCCCAAAGGAAATCAAGATGCAGTCATCAGGAAAAATTCACTCCGCTGATTTCCTGGAACTCATTGGTGTTGACGCGATTCCACCTTCAACCAGTCCCTTCGACCCCGGCTACGACGCGTTCACCCTGGAGGGTCACCTGCAACAGAGCGGCCATCTGATGTCGAGCCTGAAGATCTCGATGGCCTGCTGGATGATCGCCGACGAGCGCGTAATTCGGCGCAAGGTAGCCTGCGCGAGGTCATACAACGTGCCCACGGTGACCGGCGGCGGACCGTTTGAGATCGCGGTCGCCCAGGGCCAACTGTCCGCTTATCTTGACCTTTGCGCCGATTTCGGGATGACGCGGATTGAATGCGGGGAAGGTTTCACTGACATGCCGCTGCCGCCCGCCCAGGTGGTAGCGATGGCGCAGCAGCGGGGTTTGGAAGTTCAGTTCGAATTGGGCAAGAAGCACGGCGGCACTTTCCAGGCATCAATCATCGATGAACTGATCGACCAGGGACGGCGATGGCTTGATGCGGGAGCGGTCGAACTGATCGTGGAAGCACGCGAGTCTGCGCAGGCCGTGGGTTTATTCGACGACAAGGGCAATCTCAATCGCGCCTTTGCCGACCGCTTCGCCAAAGCCTTCGGCCTGGACACGGTCACCTTTGAAGCGCCCAACAAGTCCAGCCAGTTCGCGCTGCTGGACCATTTCGGTCCGCGGGTGCGGCTGTCCAACATCCGGCTGGAGGAGGTGCTAAGAGTTGAGATCTACCGCCGTGGACTGCATTCCGACGCGTTCGGCAAGACCAATCTGAAACCGCGCACCCAAGCCCAGAAGGCGGCCTAGAATGCGCAATACGGTCGTGATCGATTGCTTTCCACAAAGCGTCGTGCGATACCGCCGCGGCTACGCTGTCGTCGCCATCGACGTAGTGCGGGCCACCACCACCGCCATCACCGCGGCGGCGGCGGGCCGCCGATGCTTTCCGGTGCCCACGTTGGAAGCCGCGCTGGCGCTGGCCGCCCGCCATGGCGACGCACTGCTTGCGGGCGAGCAGCGCGGCATCATGCCGGCGGGTTTCCATTTGAACAACAGTCCGACCCAATTGCTGGCGCGCACCGATATCGAGCGCCCGCTCATCCTGCTGTCGAGTTCCGGCACCCAGCTTTGTCATCAGGCAACGCGCTGCGAGGCGGCGTTCCTGGCTTGCCTGAGCAACTATGTTGCGACGGCGCGGTATCTGGCGGCGCGCTTTCCCGCGGTCGCGCTGATCGGGGCCGGCAGCCGCAATGAATTCCGCGAAGAGGATCAGATGTGCTGCGCGTGGCTGGCCGACGCCCTGCTGGAATTCGGCTATCGGCCCGCCGATGACGTGACGGCGGAAATCATCCGGCGCTGGCGCAATCAGCCGGTCGACGCCTGGATTACCAACCACAGCGCCTGTTATCTCAGAAGCAGCGGTCAGCTCGCCGACCTCGAATTCATCCTCGCGCACGTCGCCGATCTTGACGCGGTCTTTGCACTGAAAAACGCCGAAGTGGTGAGCGCAGGGCTTTCGCCGCAATCCGCATCTGCCGGCGCGGCCAAGGTATCGTACCATGCTTGAGGACGCTTCGACTCCGGTCGTCGTGCTGGTCTGCCATCATCATGTCGGCATCGGCATTGTGCGAAGCCTCGGGCGGCTCGGCGTGCCGGTCTACGGCATCGACGCCAATCCTTTGTCGCCGGCGTTCTTCTCCCGGTACTGCCGCGGCAGGTTCCTGTGGGATCTGCATAACGCGCCCGCACAGGAGTCGCTGCGCTTTTTGAGCGGCGTGGGCCGCACGATAGGACGCCGCGCCCTGCTCGTCCCCACCAGCGATATCGGTGCGATGTTCGTCGCTGAACATGCGGCACGGCTTGCCGATTACTATATTTTTCCCGACTGCGATCCGGCACTGGTACGTACGCTGTGCAGCAAGCGCGAGATGTACCATCTGGCGCGGCGCTGCCGGGTCGATGCTCCGGAGACCGCCTTTCCGCAATCGCGCCAGGACGTGCTTGATTATCTGAAGACTGCGCGCTTTCCGATTCTGTTCAAGCCGATTTACAACCTGGTGCCGGGCCTCAAGCCGTGGCGCATGGCCATCGTAAAGAGCGAACGGGAATTGCTCACCCGTTACGACGCGCTTGAAGAGGGCAACCGGCTCAATGTCATGCTCCAGGAATACATTGCGGGTCCCGACGAAATGACCTGGACGTTTAATGGTTACTTCGATCGCACCGGTGAGTGCCGGTTGTCGTTTACCGGTCGCAAATTGCGCAATTTCCCGCCCTATTTCGGCCAGGCCTCGCTGGCCGTGTGCACACACAACGACCACGTCGCGAACACCACAATCCGCTTCATGAAGGAAATCGGTTATCGGGGAGCGCTTGATCTCGGCTATCGCTACGACGCGCGTGACGGCAAGTACAAGGTCAACGACATCAACCCTCGCGTGGGCGCGATGTTTCGCCTGTTCGTCGGCGACAACGGCATGGACGTGGTACGCGCACTTTACCAGGACCTTACCGGACAGCCGGTGCTGCCCGCTTCGGCGCCGGAAGGGCGCCGCTGGATGGTGGAAGACGTGGACCTGATTTCGGCGCTTCGTTATTGGCGCGACCGCAAGCTCACCATCAGGCAATGGGTGAACTCCTTGCGCGGAATCAAGGAGATGGCCTTTGTGGCCGCCGACGACCCCTTGCCGCTGGCCGCCGCCTACCTGATGGACGTCCGGCGCGCCTTGCGGGGTATCGTGCCCTCTCGGAGCAGTCGCCTGCGCCAGGTGCGCCGCCAGTGGAGGCCGGAGCGCCCGGCGCCCGTGGAGCAACGATGAGGCTGCCGATCAAGCTCAATCGCGCGGGCTGGCCGGAGTTTTTTTGCAGTTCGCGCTTTGCCTTCGACGATCCACGCCCGCTGGCCACGGGCGAGGCCTCGCGCCTGGCGCCCGCATCATTTTCCAGCGCGGTCTCCAGCCTTCAGTTCGGCGTCACCTTCAAGACCACGCGCCCGGGCCGCCAGTCGCATTCCAACCGCTTGATATCCGAACTCTACCGCGACGCGAAGCCGGTAATACTGGACGTGGGCGCGTCCGACGCAATTACTTCGCTGGATTTGATCCGCGCGCTCGGCGCCGACCTCGGCCAATACTTCATTACCGACCTGAATCTGGTCACGCGCTGCGGGTTTGGCCCGCGAGGCACGGTCTACTTTCTCGACCGCCACCAGACCTGTGTCCTGCGCGCGTCGCGCCATTTTTTGGTCTATGCGGACGTGGACGGCGCCCTCCGTCCGCTGGCTTGCCTGGCGCGCCTTCTGCTCAGCGGTTGGCGCAAGGCCGTCAATTGGCGCGACGTGTTGCTGGTGCAGCCGGCACTGGTATCGCTTGCCGGGCGCGATTCGCGTATCTCTATAATGTCATACGATTTATTCGAGCCGTGGTCCGGTCCGCGTCCGGATCTTATCAAGATAGCCAATCTGCTTAACAGTAGATATTTTACGGACGCCCAAATGAAAGAAGCGCTCAGAATCCAATGCGCGAATCTTGGGCCCAATGGGCGCCTGCTGCTCGTCTCCGAAGATCATGATGTGGAAAAGTTCTCTTTGTTCCGAAAGACCGCGGCCGGCATGCAGCTCGAATATGATCACGCGGGGGGAGCCAAAGCCGCGCCTCATGTGCCTGCACCGGCGCCGGTATGCGCCGTCCGTATCGGACAAGTCGAACTGGAGGTTGGTACCTGAGCAGAAATGTTTCGCACAAGCAGCTACGCGCACGACGCAGCAATCACAACGGGCGGGAGTGGTTAGTGCAGGGGAAATGTTGGCTTATCGGTGAGGTAATTCCCGGCCGGCTGTCTGCAGCAGGCCGTTTCGCACACTTGCGGAACCTCCAAACGCAGCTCTGCGCCGGCGTCGAATCGATCCCGGCCCGCGCTGCCGAACCGGTCATGATCGCAATCGGCGCAAACACGCTGCACGCGCTGTCGGCCCGCGCCAGGAATCGGTTGGCCGAGCTGGCCGCTGAGGGGGCGACTGTGTATGTCCGCGGCGCGGGTTCAGAGGAGGGTTTGGACCTCGCCCCGTTCGCGCCGTCGCGCCTTAAGGCCCGGCCCTCTTCCATCGTGGGCTATCGCTTCGCAGCGAGCCGGATGCTGCCTGTCGCGTGGGCGGGTGAAGCGATGCAATGCACGGCGCAGGCATGCGGCGCCGAGGGGATTCCGCCTCAAGCCGAGCCGTTGTTGATCTTGCGCGACGCGCAGGGCAATGAGCAAACCGCGATTTTCGCTCTGCGCCATGGAAAAGGCCGCGTGATTTACGATTTGCATCCCGAGCATGAGGAAGATTGTTCGCACTCGCCGCTGGTTGTGCGGCTAGCCGACCCGCACACCTGCCATCTGGATGCAGGAGCGCTGGTGGCGGCCGAATGCGCCACCGGCAGCGCGCCGCGGCCCTTGCCGCCCTTCAACCTGACTATCGATGACCGCCCGGTGAACCTCGATCTCTTCAACGTAAACGGGCTGGCCGCATTGCTGCGCCACATCGCGCAACTGTGCCCCGGCGCGCATACCGATTTCGCATGGACGCCCCGCCACACCAAACCCAGCTATCGCCACCTGGACACCATCAAGAAGTATCCCACCGGTTTCGTCTGGCACGGACTTCATCGCCACATCGATCATCGCGCCATTGCTTCTCCGTCGGCGGAGTTGGATCAGGGCCGGCGGTTGGTCGGCCGCATCCAAGCGCGCTTCGGCGTGCGCCTGCAGCCAATCATGATTTTTCCGTTCGAAAGAGTCGCTCCCGATCAATTTCGAATGCTGCGCGAAGCCGGATTTTTGGCCTGCGTTGGCGAGGAGCACGACGTGCAGAGGATCGACCCCAATCTTCCCGACTATCTGCGCTGCTCGCTGCCCGCGGTCGAGGATCCCGTGTCGGGCTTGAAGTTCTTCTATCGCTACCGCATGAAGACCCTCACCCGCGCCCGGATGCTGGCGATGGCGGCGTTGGGGCTGCCGATCATCGCCTTTGCGCATCCCGCGCAGTTGGGTCTAAGACGTCTGGCGCGCGTATGGGATCCTGTCGGCGACCTTTCGCATTTCGATCCAGTGCTCAACTTTGCCGCGGCCAAAGGCTTGCCCTCACGCTCACTTGAGGAAATCGCGCTGGAATTCCAAAGGCCCAGCGCACAATACGCCGCATGACACGCTACGATCTGGCCGAACTGCGCCTTCTCGACAGCGCCACGGGTGCGCCGGTCGCTGCGCAGGGGACCGAGGAGTCCTACCGCTTCGGCGTCGTGACCGTCGCCGAGGCGGTCGAGCACGCGATAACCGGCCGCTGGCAGTTACCCGAATTTCAGCGGCAGTTCGTCTGGAGACCGGCGCAGGCGTGCGCCCTGGCCGATTCGTTGTGGCGCAATTATCCGATCGGTCCGCTGCTGCTATGGCAGGTAAGCAAAAGCGACAGCGGCCAACCTTCGTTGTGGATTGCCGACGGCCAGCAGCGTCTGACCACGCTGTGCCTGTTGTCCGGCGCCGTGCCGTTGTGGTTAAAGCGCACGCCCGGACAAGCCGATGAGCGTATCCGGCGGCGCTTCGATATCCGCTTCGATGTCTCCGCGCGCACCGCACCGCGCTTTATCGCCCCGGGCAGGCGCGGGAGTGGGCGCGACCCGCGTTTGGTACCGGTGCGCCGGCTGATGGCGATCGGCGCGGACAGCCGCGGCGGTGCAAACGAGCTGGAGCGGATGGTGCGTGAGCTGAGGGCAGCGCACTGCTGCCCGGAGCTGGACGACACCGAGATTTACCGCCGGCTTTCGCGCGTCGCCACGATTTGCCGGCGCGAAATTCTTGCCACGTTCGTCACTCATCGCCAACGCGATGAGGTGCTTGACATCTTTGCCCGCCTCAACAGCCGCGGCATGCGTTTTCGCCGCCTGCTGCTGAAGCTGGCCATGGAAGAGATCCCCGCCGCGCTGCGCGGCATGAAGGGACGCGGCCAGCTTTAAGCAGCGCACCGGCAGCCAAGCGGCCTTGCCGCGCCGCGCTCGCCTGCTGTCAACCTCCATAGCGTCAGATTCGCATCAAGCTCATTGTTCGCCATCGCCATCCCCGGATTGTTGGGCCGGGGAACTTCGCAATGAGGAACCGGGTTTAAGCTTTTGGCAATCCACCAATTGCGGGTCGCCTAATACTGAGCCGGGGGAATGCAAACAGCCGGAAAACGAGAAGCAAAACGGAGGAAACGGGGATGTCATCGAAAGTGCGCATGCTGTGGACGCTGGGCCTCGGCGTGGCGCTGCTGGGGGTATTGACGGGTGGTGCGGTGGGCGCCGAGGTTCCGGTCAACATCAACCAGACCGAGGGGTTTGCGGCCGGACAACTTGTGGTCTTCACCTACCTGCAAAACTTTGCCTGTCTCCACGAACCCTTCGACGACCTCGATCACAACGGCTTGGTGGCGGCGATTGATCCACAGGAATTTCAGCGGCCGCGCTGCACCGTGGGCCATCAATCCACCATCGGTCCCACCGGCGACCCGATCGACAAGGTGGAAAAACTTTGGGTGATCGTGCCGTTCTTCGAAACCGACCCCAAGCAACCAGCCTTCAATGCAAAGCTCGGCCATTTTCTGAAAAAGACCTTCGGCTTCGTGCCCGACGCCTTCAAGAAGCAGCCCGGAGTGCCGGTCCAATGTCCGGAGCCCGGGCCGCCCGAAACCGCGCAGACCGGGATGCCGGGCACCTGCACGATGCACACCTCGCAGTTGGACCTCGGTCCGGCGCTGGCCAAGGCGGGTCTGGTCAAGCCCAACACATCGATCATCGTCCCGACCTTGAACCACAGCCACATCATTGACGACGACAACGCGGTTACACCCCAGCCGATCTGGTGGCAGGTGCTCTCGGTGTTGGTCACCGACCCCAAGGCATGGCCGAATGAAGACGGCCGTACCGGCATCAACTCGCTCCACGCGCTGCGCGCCGCGCACGCCGCCGATCAGGCGACGCCCGACACGCCCACCAACTTCTTCCTCTTCTTCTCCTCCGACATGTCGCCCGAAACGGCGCCGAACTGAAAGCGCATTGTCGGCGCCGCGCCAGCCTCAGGTGCAAGGCGTGACCGTGAAGCCGACGCGGTCGTTGTAGTCGACGGTGGCGCCGGTGTCGGGGTCGGCCAGTTGCAGATGGATATGCAGCCCGCCGCTTTCCGATGTGCTGAAGGGGAACGCGTGGCCGAAAGCGGGATCCAATGGCGTGCCGGCGGAATTGTACTTCGGCCTGGTATCTTTCTTGTCGATGTTCTGGGTCACTGCGCCTGAACTGTTGACGAAGATTAGCTGGACGCGCACGGTGGGCGGCGTGAAGCCCGCCGGTCTGGGCGCGTTGATCACATCGACGAAGAAATCGACGTTGAAATCAACGCCTGCCGACTGGCAGAAGGGACCCTTGATGTTGCCGCAATTGGCGGAAAAGCGCAGCCCGCCGCCCGCCTGCACGGCGCCCAGGCATTGGGGATTGTTGGCGTCCTCGATTTGCGCATCCATCATGCTGGTCGACCATTGGCTGCCTGAGGCAACCGGCCCGCCGCCGGCGGGGCTGCTCACAGGCCCTCCGCCGGCGGTGCCGGCGTCCTGACGCTGCATAATCGGTTCGCCTGTCGGCGCATGCGCAAGCACCCGCAGCACCGCCTGGTTTCCAACAGCGCGCTGGGCGCTTTGTGCCTGGTTCAACCGACTCCACGCGAGAGGTCCTGACTGATGAGATGGATGCTGCGCGATCGCGGTCGCTGCCGCCCGCCGCCCGGCCGAGCACCGGCCTTGGGCGGATTTTGCTACATAGTGAAGCAAAATCACACCTCCGGAACAGCCCAAAGCCAACCGTGCCGGCCCATCCTATGGCGTCCTCCCCGGCCCTTCACAATTCGGTGTTGAAGAAATCCCAGGAATCCATCGGGGGCGGCGCGGGCGGGGTCAACGCCGGACGCGGCGGCAGCAGGGCCTGGCCGCGGAACACGTTGCCGGTGACCGCGACCGGGGCTATCGGCTCCTTGCCGTTGATTGGCATTTCGGTGCCCGGCAGCAGAACCAGGCTTGGAGTCGAAAGCTGACGGCCGGTGGCCTTGAGCTCCTCGTTGAGGATCAGGTTGCCGCTGACCGCGCATCGCTCCACCATCAGCAGCATCGCCGCCGGTATCACCAGCGATTCGCTGCGCACCTTGTTGGCACTCATCGTCGCGCCGCTGCGCGTGTCGCGCTCGTCGTCCCAGGCCAAAAACGCCAGCCCTGATTGAACGTTGCGCACCAGCAGTTCCATATCGTTGCCCGAGGCGCGCAGAGAAAACGCAAATCCATGCTCGGGCGCGGCGGTCAGCGCCTGGCGCTCGAACTCCGACAGGTGCAGATTGAGTTGCTGATAAGGCGCAAGCTCGGCCGACAACGCCTGTAGCCGCTCCGTCTCCGCCGCTGCCGCCTTTGCCGCGGGTGTCTCGCTGACCACGTTCGTGGCCTTCTTTTTGACCGAGACATCCGCCCCGGCTGGCGGCGTGGTCCCGCCGGCAGCCGCCCATCTGGAAAGGCGGAAGAGCGGAATAACCCGGTCGAAAACGTTCTGGATCAGCATCTGATCTTTCGCGGCGCCCGAGACGCGGCGGCCTTCAACCCCAATGGCGTGGCTGACGTCGACCTGTTCGGGGAGCGGATAGCTTCTGGCGATCACGCTTCCGATCTGAACCGGCGCACTGAGAAACACCGCAAGCAGCGAATTGTAAATGAGCGCGGCGAAAGCCGTGTCTTCCTCCGCCACTGCCACGCGATTCATCAGGCCCGCATAAGCAATTGAACGCAGTGAAAGCAGCCAGAAGCCGGCCAGGCATTCGCGCACCGTGTTGCCCTCGATGGCCACGGCACCGGTATTGCCGTAAACCAGCACACACAGGGTCAGGCCCGAGAAATGATTGCCTTCAATCACCGCATCCTGGAGCAGGGCACGGACCAGCAACCCGGCGGCGCCGCGCGTTTCTCTGCCCGCAGCGCGGCGTGCCGCCCGGGGTGCGGCTGAGGGCGCCAGCAGGTAGCCAATCAGCATCCGGAACGGACGCTGGCGCACCTGCAGATAATCTTCCTCGCGCACGAAGCGGTTTCCCGCCAGCTTCAACCCCCAACATTCGCTGGCGGCGAAAATCCCGACGCCGAAGGTGTCGCGATTTTTGGTGATGCTGAAGCGGAACAGGCATTCCTCAACGGTCAGCAGCGCGCAGTGCACCGGTCTGAGCCCGACGGAGACAAACAATTCCTCGGCCAGTGCTGCCGCAATCTGGGCGTTGGCCTGATCGAACATGGAAAGCTTGCCGCCCGCGGCGGCGAACGGTACCTGCGGCAAATCGAAGCGCAAGCGGCGCAACGTAACGTTGTTGGCCCGATCCAGGATCATCAGACCCTGCAGAAAATTCTGCTCCGCACCCGGCGCCGCTTGAAGGACCGTGCCGTCGTGACAGCCCTCGATGGTCAGATTGGAATGGGCCGGTCCAATCATCAAGGGCCTGGGCAGTTGGTAGATGCCCGGCGCCAGGCACAGGGTGACCTGGCCGCGGTTGGCCAGAGTATCGATTACAGATTGTAGGGTTTTGTCTCCCGAAAGATCTTCGGGGCTGACCTTGACGGTGCAACACCCTCCGCCCTCCCTGCAGGCTTCGACCAGCGTGCAGAAATGCTTGCGGCAGTCATCGACCACCTTCAACACGGCGTTGTTCCACGCAATCACCCCCAGCGGACAGGCCCACAGGCGCGGCCCGTCGGGCGGCTGAGGAGCCTGCAGGTAACGCTCGGGATAGACGTTGCGCGGCTCACTGGGGCGCACCGCGACCAGCCAGTAATCGCCGACGTGAAAGGGCCCGCCGCCGCCCGTGTCAAGCGTCACGCGCAGGCCGGTATTGCCCAAGTCAACCGCGGTCCCGGGTGTGAAGGTGACTTCCTGCTCCCACACGCGCACAAAGACGCGCGGCGGCGACGGATGGGCCGCGGTGCCGTCACCGTACTTGTCGGCGGGCGGCGCGCCGGCCAGCGCAACCTCCTGCGTATCGGGATTGTAGGGGGCGGTCAACGTCGTCACGAAGCCCGACGGCTCAGCCACATACTCGCCGTTGGCCAGCTTGGCGGCGGAGCACAACACCTCGACCGCCTGACCGGCGCGCGGCTGGTGAAACGCATCGGGCGGACGCGACTGCAGATGCAGCGTGGTGGGATTCTTGACGTCGACGCGGTAGAGAAAAGACGCGTTGTCATAACCCCACAGGAATCGGTTGGGCCCGGAAATCTGGATACGGATCAGTTGATTGTCAGCGCCCAGAAAGCCGTCGGGCGCAGCCGGTTCGCATGGGTCGGCCGGCGGCAAGGGCGGAAAACTGACCAGCAAGGTGGCGCCGGACAGCAGACGCATCGTAGCCGGCGCGAAGGTCAGTCCCTCCGACGCCCACTTCGCCTGCGCGTCGCCCAGTGCTTTTGCGCAGTCGGCGGCGGCGGTGGCCAGGCGCACGATATGCTGAATCAAACGCACCCGCGCCGCAGTATCCGGTCCGCCCAGCGCGATCTCGCGCAGCGCGTGATCCTCAACCGCGCTGACTTCCTGCTCGCGCAGATACAGGTAGATGAGTTCGTCGCCCGGCGGCTGGCGCGGGTTGGGCAAATCGACCCAGTCCGGATCCCCGAGGCGATCGAGCCATTGCTCCTGCTGATTGTAGTCAACCGCAGCCGCCAGTGTAACACGCTCGCCGCCCACGTACATCGTGCCCGGCCCCACACTGAAGTCGAACGGCGGGCTTGAGGACACGCCGGTTTCGATGATCCGGTAGCCGTCGTCGGGCGTGCCGGCGGGTCCGACAATATCCAAGGTCTGCTCGCGCAGTTGCTCGCCGGCAATCTGTTGCTGCTCGTTCCAGTCGGCCTCGACCGTGACGCGCCCCTGCTGCATCACGACGGCGCGATAGTCCTGGCGCGAGTCGTAGCTTAGTCGTGCTCTATCGCTGCCCATAATTTCCTCCTCGGCGCTGGCGCGGATCGCTCCGGCCGATCGAATCCGGCATCCGCGGGCACCACGGGGCGCGCGGCTTGTGCGGTTGTTGGCGAATCATTTCAGGTAACATCGACAATCACCGGGACCAGTCCCAGCGGCATGTATTCCTTGTACTTGATGAGCAGGCTGCGCTCTTTGATCGGATTTTTGTCGCGTGCAAAGGCACCCATTTCCGCCCCGTCCACCGCACCCGTGGAAATGGCGCCGCCCGGTGCGCCGGCCAGGATGTTGGAATCCACCGTGGCGCTGAGTTGGGCGTAACCCGGATTGCCGAACACCCGGCTGGTAAACAGCGGCGCGCCCGGCGCAATCTCCACGCTCTCGTATTGGCGCGGAATCACGCTGCCGACCGCCCACGCGGAAAACCTCACGCATCCGTGCTGCGTGTCCTCCACCGTCATCACCTCGTCCAGAATGCACTCGCTGGCCTCCAGGCGATGGACTCGTGCGGGACCCAGCAGTGTGCATCGGCTCAGGTTGACGGTGCCACTGACGAGATCGATCGCTTGTTCGCCGCCGATCGACTGCACGATGCTGTCGCTGACGCCGAGCGTCTCGATCTCGCCGCCCGCGGCGGTCAGAATCGGCCCCAGGATCGAACGGACGATAATCAAATTGCGCACCTGTCCTTCGACGCGGATATGGCACGGGATCAAGTCGCGGCCGTCCGCCGCCTTGGCATACAGCGCCGGAGAAACGCCGGCGCCGCCGGGGTCCAATGTGCAGCAATTGATGGTCACGCCGTCGAACACGCCGCGCAGCACGATATCGCCGCCGCTCACGAACAGGCCGTCCAGAGCGAGATTGGCCGGCGCGGTCTCCGGACCGCCGGTGAACACCCATTGCGCCGGATTGGGGGCGGGCGCCGGCAGCCGGATCAGCGGACGCGTCTTGTTGTCGGCGCGAATCGTAACCTGGACAATCGGCGTGGCGACGCTGCCCACACCGCTTATCGCGCCATAGGTGAGGAAGTCCGCAATCTCCGCGGTGCCGGTGGGCGCCAGTGCGGCCAGCGGCACCGACAGCGCGTTGCCGCCGCCGCTTACCGTCGTAATCGGACCAGGCGTCGCAACCGCCCGTCCCCCAAGCACGCGCCGATCGTAGGGCCCCGCGCCGATCGTGGACGAGAATCCGTAATGGTATGTCACATGGATCGTGCCGGCGGGCGCGTTGTTGCGCCCGACCAGGCGGCCGCGCGCCACATCGATGAAGAACGCCGCCGCCAATTGGCGCGGATCGGCCGTGATCTGGCTGCCCGCAATCAGGTTGTAGGCGCCGCCGGTGGAATTGAATACACCCAGCGCATTGGCAATCACGTTGCCGACGTTGACCGGGTCGGGCGCGGCATAAAGCGGCATCTGGGCCGGCGCGGCAAGCGCCGACTGCAACAACGGCTGCGTAATCGGCCCTGGCAACTGCCATTGCGCGGGCGACACCCATTCGTCGCCGAACGCGCGCACCGATACGGCAAACAGCGGCGTCTCGCGCCCGGTCGGATCGAAGGTGTACTGACCGGGACAATTCACGTCCGCAACCGGAGTCGTCTCGCCGACTCCGAAACTGAGCAGGCGCCACAGGAAAACACCCAGACGCGGAATGTTGTGCCATCCGAACAGCCCGCGTCCCTTGCGGAAATCGGCTACATGGAAATATTCGTCAAACGCCGAGCGGCTTTGCAGCGCACCGTACACGTTGCGCAAGTCGGCCCATCCGCCGATCGCGGTGCCCGTGAGCTGACCGATCAGTCCTTCGGCAAGTTGCAGCGCGCGATTGCCGGCCGGATCGGCGCCTTCCGCCGGCAGTCCGATTTCGGGATCCAGGTTGTGGCGGGTACGCCCCATGCGGCGGAAAAACTCGACAACTCGCGCGTCCCATCCGGTGATATCGTGGGCCAGCTCTTCGAGCAGCGCGACGGTGCCCTTGCGGCGGCGATAGTAAATCGTCTTGGCAACATCCAGGCGCTGTCCGCGCGCGTCGAGACTGGCCACCAGGTTGGTGGCGAGCAGGTCGGCGAGGTACGGGATCACCCAGTCGTCGCAGCTCTCGATCGACTGATCCTCCCATAGCCGATCGATGCTGCGGCGCAGGATCGCGGCCTGCGCGCCGATCCGGTTGACCAGTTCGCGCAGCGGTCCGTTGCGATCGAAGTTATCGGTGTCCTCGGCGCGGTAGATCGCGGGCAGCAGGTTCCACAGCTTGTCCGCGTAATACAATTCGTAGCGATCGGGGCTAGGCGGCATCGGCGGCAACCTCCCACGACAAATGCAGATGGTCGGCGTCCAGTTGGAAGAAACCGCCCTCGCCCGGATCGTGCCGGACGCCGGCTTCAAAGCTGACCGTCATCGGGCCATAGATCCAAAACCACAGCGAATGCACCGCCTTGACGCCGGGCGCCGCCAGGCAGGCGGCGTAAATCTGGCTGTCGTAGATGACCCGGCCGATGCCGATCGATTTGCCCATCAGGCCGCCTTCAGGATCGAGCAGGGCGGCGCGCGCGCCCGCAACCACGTCGGCAGGAACGCGCCGGGGGTCGATCACGAGCGTCAGGTTGAGCGCGATCACGATCGGCACCGCGGCCTTCACCAACACCGGGCGGTTAGGATCGCCGGCGTCGGCGAGCGCCGCTCTCGCCGAGTCCACCGCGCTCTGATCGTCGCCCACGTAAATCGTCACCGCGGTGCGCTGCAGGCTGGAATCCCACTTCCAATAGGCGCGCGCCCGCGCCACGCCGGGCGCCTGCGCGGCAATGGTGCCGTAGTCGTCGCCGGAAACCGCGCGTCCGAAAGTCAGCACCGAGCGCGGCGCGTAGGCGCGAATCTTGGCCGGCGGATCCGGATCGGAGCCGCCGCCCACCGCGACCGGGTTGCGCACCGCTTTGAGGTTGGGCTGCGGATGGAGCACCACGGTCAGGGAGCCGGCCGCCGGCGAATCGGCGCCGCTGCCGTAGCGATAGCTGGCGACGACGTTATTGAGACCGCTGCTGAGCCGTGCCCCGTTGACGCCGTCGCCAAACTGCACGTGCGTCTGATTGTTCTCATCCTCGCGCGTCACGAACACCTGCGCACCAGGGGGCTGACCGTAAAAGCTCGCAACCTCAGTCCACTCCAGGCCGTCAACCCAGACCCGCAGCGTGCTCTTGTAGTTGTCGCCGGAGGTGGAATCCGGGCTTTGCAGATAGGTCAGCGGCGATTTCTTGAGCACGAACTCCTGTCCGGCAACCCTCGCATCGCCGCTGCCCAGCACTTCGTTGGCCACGCTCGCGCCGCGCGAAACGGGCAACAGATTGAACAGCACGCGCAGCGGCGGCGTCAGAGCTGGCATCGGCGACGGCAGATCGCTGAGCGCCAGGCTCGCGGATCCGGCGCCGGCGCTGCCCTCGGCTCTCACTCCGATGGCGTTGGCGTCCTCGATCAGAAGCGGCCGTCCGCTGGCCGCCGCAAAGACCTCAGGCGCCAGCGCGGTCAGAGCCGGGGTCGACCCGTCGAACGTGGTGGCGGGCGCGCCGATCAGCGTACCCGCATCCTGCCATCCGAACCGCACCAGCACCGCGGCGCGGTACGAATCGAAGTCGCTGGCAGGATGGCTTGCTGTGGGCGAAGCGGTAAATCCGATGCGGCTGTGTGGGATCGGCACCGCGGGTATGTGGTCGTCGGAAGGCGGCTTGTCGGGATGCGCCGAGTCCTGCGGATTGGCGAACCAGATGGCCTCGCCGTAGCTGGTCACGCTGAC
>Ga0070740_10000786_pt1 | contig 54416 bp, 41 predicted proteins | sample Coa_R2_FD_67286 | JGI IMG/M metagenome (GOLD analysis project Ga0070740, IMG submission 67286) | Surface soil microbial communities from Centralia Pennsylvania, which are recovering from an underground coalmine fire - Coalmine... | ecosystem: Environmental > Terrestrial > Soil > Unclassified ... | reverse complement strand
GCTTTAGAACACAGCGCCGTGAGAACTGGGTTTGTTGCTGAGAATCTCTTTTCCGCCGCTGATCCCAATGACAAAAGGCTGCCCGGGCAACGCCGGAACCTGATCGAGCGGCGTCCATAGAAACACGCGATTGTCGCCCGTCCAGAGCTGCGTCAGCCTGTCATCGTCGATAAAGACGTTCGGCGCATCCGGGAACAAAGAGCCGTACCACAGTCCGCCGCCGCGCCCATTCAACAGTTCGACCTGGCGCTCCAGATAAAAGGGCAATGAGGATGCCCGTTCATAGCGGCCATTAATGATGATCACATCATCGTTGTCGAGCTCTGGCTTGATGGCATTGGCCAGAATCTGCGAAGAGACCGCGGGCGACAGTGTGTTCAGCGCCAGATGTGCCGCGATCAGAAAGGCCGTGACTGTACCGACAAGGAAGCAGTTTGCCATGCGGGCTTTGCCTGCCAGCCGGAACCAGAGATTTGCAGTAAGTCCGATGAGAATAGCCGCCGTCGTAATGCTGAGAGGCACGCGGAAGGCTCCCAGGGCGCGCTGCGTCAGATCAAAGAAGTGTCCGAAGAAGAGCCGATGTGTGCGCGTGACCTGCTGCAGAAACTGCGTCACATCGGTCCCAATGGGCAATGGCTTGTAGTGAATGGCGAAGATCAGCGAAGCGATGGCCGCAGCCAGTCCAACGAGAAACAGGACCCAGGCGACGAGGCTTCCTGTCGTGGAAGGCTCCCGTTCGTCTTCTGCCAGCCAATAACCGGCCAGCAGCGCCAGCGGCGGCAATGCCGGGAGCACATAGTATTCCTGCCGCGCGGGAAAACTGAAAAAGACCATTACTACCACGGCCCAGATCACCAGCAGCAGCATCGCGCGTTGCTGTTCTTCGAGTGCTTCGCGGCGGAACGCGCTTTTCCAGCGCAGGCGGCCCAGTAAAATCAGCGCAAAAATACACCACGGAGCGATAAAGGCCAGGAGCAGCAGCCAGAATAGAGGAAGTGGCACGGAATCTGAGCTGTTCGGTATTCCGAGGCCGAAATAACGCGCAAACTGCTCGTGAATGAAATAGAGCCACACGAATCCATGCACGTTGCCGGGGGGATTGCTGATCGATGGATTTCTCAGCGCGGCGAAGATATGCCAGGGCACAGCAACAATCAGAAAAGCGATGGGACCGTTAATAGGATGCCAGCGCAGCAGATGCCGCAGGTTTCGCGTGAAGAAGAGGTAAACCAGAATAACAATCAGCGGCAGGACTACGCCCACCAGGCCCTTGGTTAGAACGCCGAGAGCGCAGCAGATGGCGAATCCAAGCGCATTCGTCAGCGATGGCGCAGATTCGCCCAGCGATTTCCAGAAGAAATACATCGCCAGCGAAATCCAGAGGCAAAGCATCACATCCGGCATGAGAATCCGCGTGAAACCGAAGATGCCGCTTGCCGTCACCAGGCACAGCGCAGCATAGAAGCCGGACTGGAGCGATCCGAACAGCGCCTTCCCCAGCGCAAAAATCACGAGGAAGAGCGCCAGCGCATAGAGCGCTAAGGGCAGACGCGCGGCCCAGTCATGCTCGCCGAAGATTTTGAAGCTGCCGGCAATGCTCCAATACAACAGCGGAGCCTTGTCAAGATACCGGATGCCGTTGACATGGAGCGTAACCCAGTCATGCGTAATCAGAATCTCCCGCGCGGCTTCCGCGTGCAGCGCGTCGGCATCGTCCAACAACGGCGGACGCACCAGGGCAAAGGAGCCGTAGAGCAGCAGCCATATTCCGAGAATGGGAAAAAGGAAGCGCTTCATCTGCTGGGAGATGATTATAGAGAAGCGCGCGGCCTTCTATTTACCAATGCGCTAACTACGAGCATGGTTCGTGTGCCGCAAAGCTTTGAATAACAGCGCTGCGAATAACTCAAATGGGAAAAATCTGCATAAAAATTTTTCCGGCGCGCCCGCTCCGACTTGCCGATTCTGCCTGCTGGCCACTATATTGATTTTTCACTGAAAAACTGTGTTCGGCAGATAGCAAAGCCGGGCCGCGACGCTAATACCCTCCAACCACATACGGACTTCGAGGAAGCAGGAAAGCATTCATGGCGCAGATTTTTGACCGCAGCTCGAACGCTCTGGCGCGGATGAGCCTGGTCTTGACGGGGTTGATCGTAATTGCCTTAGGAGTGACGCTGGACCAGCTGCAACGGTCGCCCTGGGTAACCCGCCAGGGGCAGCGCGCCGATCAGCCGGTTCCTTTCAGCCACAAACATCACGTGCAGGGGCTGGGTCTTCAGTGCCAGTACTGCCATACGTCGGTTGAAAAGTCGAGCTACGCAGGCATTCCTCCCACACGGACCTGCATGAACTGCCATGCGCAGATCTGGACCAACGCCGAGCTGCTGGAGCCGGTCCGGAACAGCTGGGCCACCGGCCAATCGATTGTCTGGACCAAAGTCCACGACCTTCCTGATTTCGTCTACTTCAGCCATGAGATTCACGTAAATAAAGGCATCGGGTGTTCAAGTTGTCATGGCCGAGTCGACGAAATGCCCATCATGTATCAGCAGAACACCCTGCAGATGGAGTGGTGCCTGAACTGCCACCGCCATCCCGCCGCAAACATACGGCCGACGAGCGAAATCTACAACATGGCCTGGACCGGGCCCAGCGAGCTGAAGCCGGTCTGGTGCGCGGTAAAGCAATCGGCAAAAACGGGTACGCCCACAGCCGAAGACGTAACCTGCACCGAGAACAATCCCAATCCAGGCGCAGGTGGAGAGCTGGCGTCTCTACATGCATTGCCGGTCGGGCTGCATAGTCAGACGGCCACTGATGCAGGCGGCGCGACAGCGGCTCCGGCAGTGTTGAATTATCAGAAGTTCACCAGCCAGGAAGAGTTGGGCAAATTCCTGGAAGCGCAGTATCACATTCGCAATCCGCGTGATCTGTCGAGTTGCGAGGTCTGCCATCGATGACAGACAAGAGACAAGACCAAAAGATGAGCACAAACGGATTAGTGACGCTTGAAGCCAGCGAGCCGGAAAAGTCCAAAGGCATGACGCTGGAAGAAGTCCGCAAAAAGCTGAGCGGCAAGACCGGAAAGAAATACTGGCGGAGTCTCGATGAGCTGGCTGATAAGCCGGAGTTCGGCGAAATGCTCAGCCGCGAGTTCCCGCAGCAGGCCTCTGAGTGGATCGATCCGGTATCGCGTCGCGGCTTCCTGAAGCTGGCAGGCGCGTCACTGGCGCTGGCTGGCCTTTCCGGTTGCACCAAGCAGCCCGATGAGCCAATCTATCCCTACGTTAAAGCGCCTGAAGACCTGATTCTGGGCAAGCCGATGTACTTCGCTTCAGCCGCCCCGTTTCCGACCGGCGCGGTGCCGGTGCTGGTCAAGAGCGACGCCTTCCGCCCCATAAAGATCGACGGCAATCCCGAACACGCTTATAACAAGGGTGGTTCCGATCCCCTGACCCAGGCCACACTGCTCGACCTGTACGATCCCGACCGCTCGCAGCATGTTCTGTATCGCGGCGAGACGCGCACCTGGGGGGCCTTTCAGGCGGCATGGCGCTCGGCGCTGGCAGACAAGAAGTCTTCCGGCGGAACCGGCATTTATTTTCTGAGCGGCACGGTCACTTCGCCGACCCTTGCCGCGCAGTGGAAAAAAGCCCAGGCTGCATTCCCGAACGCGAAGTGGATCCAGTATGACGCGGTGAATCGCGATTCCGCCTATGCGGCTTCAAAGGCTGCTTTCGGCGACTATCTCGACGCGCAGTACAAGCTCGATGCCGCCGACGTGGTCCTCTCGCTCGATGCAGATTTTCTCTCCGGTTCGTTGTTCCCCGGCTTCCACAAGCTGGCTAAGGACTTCATCAACCGGCGCAGGCTCGACGGCACCACGGAGATGAACCGCCTCTATGTTGTCGAGAGCTGGACCACGACGACAGGCCTTAAGGCAGAGCACCGTCTGGCCCTCCGCGCGAGTGATATCGGGTCGTTTGCAGCAGCGCTTGCGGGAGCACTCGGATCAGGAGGCGCAGGTTATAACGGTTCCTATGACGCGAAGAAGTTTCTCGCCGCCGTGGCGAAAGACCTGAAGGCGAATGCCGGTAAATGCGTCGTCATCCCCGGCGAACAGCAATCCCCCGCTGTTCATCTCGCAGCTATCGCCATTAATCAGGCTCTGGGCAACGTCGGCAAAACAGTCGTATACACCGAGACCGTCAATCCGATGCCCTCGATTCAGGGCGATGACCTGAAATCACTCGTTGCCGACATCCATGCAGGCAAAGTGGAGTGGCTCGTCATTCTTGACAGCAATCCGTCATATTCGACGCCGGCTGATCTCAAATTCGAAGAGGCGCTGGGCAAAGTTAAAACGATCGTCCACCTGGGCTCGCACGTAAACGAGACAGCGCAGCAGGCGCATTGGCACATCAACAGCGTGCATTATCTGGAAAGCTGGTCGGACGCCCGCTCCTACGACGGGACCGTCTCCATCGTTCAGCCCATGATCGATCCGCTATACGGTGGCCACACAGCGCACGAGATTGTTCAGGCGATGCTCGACAATCCGGACCTCTCTCCGTATGAAGCGGTCCGCGAAAACTGGCGGCAGCAGCTTTCCGGCAAGGGAGACTTCGAGTTCAGCTGGCGCAAGGCTCTACACGACGGATGGATTTCAGATACAGCTTTTCAGCCAAAAAGCGTATCGGCCAAAGCCGGAGCCGCAGCGCAGAATTCGGCCGCTCAAAATGACGCACTGGAGATCGTATTCCGACCTGACTACAACCTGTACGACGGCCGCTACGCGAATGTGGGCTGGCTGCAGGAGCTGCCCCGCCCGGTAACCAATCTCTCCTGGGACAACGCGGCGCAGATGAGCTATGCCACTCTGGTCAAGAACGGCCTCTCTGAGCACGATGTAGTTGAGATCAGCGCCAACGGCCTCAAAGTTCTGGCTCCCGTACTTGCCGTTCCTGGTCATCCTGACAACACCATCACTCTCACCCTCGGTCAGGGGCGCAGCCGGGCCGGTCGCGTAGGCAGCGGATTCGGCTTCAATGCATACGCTGTCCGCAGTTCGGAGGCGCCGCTGTTCACAAACGGCAGCCTGCGCAAGACGGGTGACACCTACGAGTTCGCTGTCACCAAGAGCCATTACATTGACCACCGCGCTATCTCGCATGGCGGAGACGGCAGCGGAACGCACTCTATCGAAGGCAATGAAGCCATTGATCGCGGCATTGTCCGTTACGCCACGCTCGAAGAGTTCAAGCAGAATCCGAACTTTGCTCATGAGGGCGAGGGCCGCGACGTTCCCGATACTACAGAAACCATGTTTCCCGCCTACCGCTACGACAAAAACGCCTGGGGCATGTCGATTGACATGAATGCCTGCGTTGGCTGCAATGCCTGCGTCGTGAGCTGCTATGCGGAGAATAATATTCCGGTTGTCGGAAAACATCAGGTGTCCGTGGGCCGTGACATGCAGTGGTTGCGCATCGATACCTATTTTGAGGGCGATCTGTCAGCGCCCCGCGCGCATCTCCAGCCGATGCTCTGCCAGCACTGCGAGAACGCGCCCTGTGAGCAGGTATGCCCGGTTGGCGCGACCGTGCACACGCCGGAAGGCCTGAATATGATGGTCTATAACCGCTGCGTGGGCACACGTTATTGCTCGAACAACTGCCCGTACAAGGTGCGCCGCTTCAATTTCCTGCTCTTCTCTGACTATGAAACTGAGAGCCTGAAGCTGATGCGCAATCCGGACGTTACCGTCCGCAGCCGCGGCGTCATGGAAAAGTGTAGCTACTGCGTGCAGCGCATCAATGCGGCGAAGATTGAAGCGGACAAGGAAAACCGCGAGATTCGCGACGGCGAGATCGTGACCGCCTGCCAGCAGGCGTGCCCGACCAACGCGATTGTCTTCGGCAATATCAATGACAGGTCAAGCAAGGTCCGCAAGCTCAAAGAGCAGTCGCGGAGCTACGGCGTACTTGAAGGCAACAACACGCGCCCGCGCACGACCTATATCGCAGAAGTTTTGAACCTGAACCCCGAACTGGCCGAAGCGTAGGCCCTAACGGTTAAGAGGTTGAACGGAATATGGCAACCAAAGATGTACCAGTAAACGATCCGATGGTGGATCCGGTCACTGGGGAACTCCGGGTCATAGCGCCCGGGCATACCTTCAAGTCGATTACCGAGAAGCTCGCGGGCATCGTACTGACCAGCCATACCCCTCTGGGCTGGTGGGGCGGCTTAGTGATTGCCGGGGGCGGCGTAGGGCTGCTGGGGCTCGCCGTTACTTGGCTCTTCCTCAAAGGCGTCGGCATCTGGGGCATTACTATCCCGGTCGCCTGGGGCTTCGCCATTATTAACTTCGTCTGGTGGATCGGTATCGGCCATGCCGGGACCCTGATCTCAGCCATCCTGTTGCTCTTCAAGCAGAGCTGGCGCAACTCGATCAACCGATTCGCCGAGGCCATGACCATTTTCGCCGTGGTCTGCGCCGGTCTGTTTCCGCTGATTCATACGGGCCGTCCGTGGCTGGGGTACTGGCTCTTTCCCTTGCCCTTCACCATGAATGTGTGGCCACAGTTCCGCTCCCCTCTGCTCTGGGACGTCTTTGCGGTCTCGACCTACGCCACCATCTCGGTCGTCTTCTGGTACATCGGCATGATTCCCGATCTGGCGACCCTGCGCGATGGCGCGAAGTCAAAATTCGGGCAGTTCTTCTATGGCATGATCGCGCTGGGCTGGCGCGGCTCAGTGCGGCATTGGGTCCGCTACGAAACAGCTTCGCTTCTGCTGGCCGGTCTTTCGACGCCGCTGGTTCTCTCGGTTCACACCGTCATCAGCTTCGATTTTGCCGTGGCGCTCCTGCCCGGCTGGCATACGACCATCTTCCCGCCCTACTTCGTTGCCGGCGCTGTGTACTCGGGCTTCGCCATGGTCATTACGCTGGCGGTGCCCATCCGCAAGTTCTATCACCTTGAAGACATCGTCACCATCCGCCATATCGACAATATGGGCAAGGTCATGCTCCTGACCGGCCTGATCGTTGCTTACGGATATGGAATGGAAGTTTTTATGTCGTGGTACTCGGCCAGTCACTGGGAGTACTTCATGATGTGGAACCGCATGTTCGGGCCGATGGGATGGGCCTACTGGGTGCTTATTACCTGCAACATCGCACTGCCCCAGCTGATGTGGATCCGCAAGTTCCGAACCAACGTTGCTCTGATGTTCATCATGTCCTTCATCGTGAATACGGGCATGTGGTTTGAGCGCTTCGTGATCGTCGTTACCAGTCTGTTGCGCGATTACCTGCCTTCTTCCTGGGGCACTTACAAGGCCACCCGCTGGGATTACGCAACGTTCATCGGAACACTGGGACTCTTCACGTTCCTGTTCTTCCTCTTCATTCGCCTGCTGCCGATGATTCCCATGTCTGAGCTGCGTATCCTGCTGCCCGAGGCGAAGATTCATCCGAAAGGCGAACCTCTGCCGGAGGCTGGTGACTGATGCCTGTTCAAGAAGGAACCTACGGACTACTCGCTGAATTCGATACACCTAGCGATCTGGTGCGCGCCGCGCAGGCCGCTTATGACTCCGGTTACCGGCGCATGGATTGCTACACGCCATATCCGGTGGAAGAGGCAGCGGCCGCCATTGGCTTTCATCGCGACAACGTCTCGCTGATCTGTCTCATCGGTGGACTGCTGGGTGTAGTAGCCATGTTCAGCCTTGAGACATGGATCTCCGTCTGGGCCTATCCGCTGAATATCGCAGGCCGCCCGTATTATTCCTGGCCGGCATTTATTGTGCCTGCCTACGAATGGACGATTTTGTACGCCGGGCTTTCAGCGGCATTTGGCATGCTCGCCGCGAACGGGCTGCCGCAGGTCTATCATCCTCTGTTCAATGCGCCAAACTTCCGCAGCGGCGCAACATCGGACAAGTTTTTCCTGTGCCTTGAATCGACAGACCCGAAGTTCGATATCGCTGAGTCGCGGGCCTTTCTTGAAAAGCATCAGCCGGTCTCCGTGGTGGAGGTGGAGTATTAAGAAAATGAGCCAAACCCGCACGGTAGGCACGTCCGTTGGATTGCTGGCGGCAATGCTGTTGCTGGCCGGCTGCCGTCAGGACATGCACAACGAGCCGAAATTCATCCCGCAGCGCGGCACGGATTTCTTTGCCGACGGACGCTCGGCGCGGCCCCAAGTGGAGCATACAGTCGCCCGCGGCCAGTTGCGCGAAGATGAATATTTCTACACCGGTCTTGTGAATGGTAAAGAGCAGGATGCCCTGCCTTTCCCGGCAACGCTCGCTGTTCTGGAGCGCGGGCAGGAGCGCTATAACATCTACTGCACCCCTTGCCACTCGCGCGTGGGCAACGGTGACGGCATGATCGTGCAGCGCGGTTATAAACCCGCCGGGAATTATCACGATGCCCGGCGCATGGCGCAGCCCCTGAGCCACTATTTCTATGTCATGACCAACGGATATGGAGCCATGCCGGATTATTCAGCGCAACTCACCCCCGCAGACCGCTGGGCAGTTGCCGCTTACATTCGTGCGCTGCAGTTGAGCCAGGCTGCGAAGGAATCGGATGTTCCGGCTGGCGCTCAGGTAAAGAATCTAACGGACATTGCCACGCAAGAGGGACTGCCCGCCAGCTTTGCCGGGCCCTGGCCGATGTCGGTCAACACAAATGTTCAGGCTCTGCCGCCGGTAGGCGAGGCAGCAGGAGCGCCGGCGGAAAATCCGAAGACTCCGGTGTTAACGCCGCAGCCTGCAACGGCAACGAATGCGAAAAAAGGCGAAACAGCTTCGCCCGAGACAAAGAAATAAGGATCAGAACGCATGGCGCAACATTCGAGTTCGGGTTATCACCAGAGAACATTGCCCGCTGACCTTTCCGCCCCCGTCTTCGTCAACCATTGGCGAAGCAGGGCGCTCATCATCGGCGTGGTGTTTTCCGTTCTCGGCATTATTCTCGGCTTTCTCGCCGGCGACGGCTGGAACCACTTCCTTCGTGCATGGTTGCTGGGCTTCATGATCAGCTTCGGCTTTTGCTGCGGCGGCATGTGCCTGTTAATGACCCAGTACCTCTCCGGCGGCAAGTGGGGCCTGCTGATACGTCGTCCCCTCGAAGCGATGACGCGCACACTTCCGCTTGTCTTCCTTTATTTCCTTCCTGTCGGCATCTTCGGCATGTCATTCGGCAAGCTGTACCTGTGGGCGCAGTATCCTGACGCGGAGAATGCTCTCAGGAACCACCTCATTACCCATGAGCAGGCCCACGCCATCATCTGGAAGAAGCCAATGCTCAATCCCACCAGCTTCTGGATTGTTTCGCTGTTCATCTTTGCCAGCTGGGCTTTTTATACGTTCTTTCTCAATCGCTGGTCTTTGCAGCGCGATGCGGACAGCGAGCCGCGCGTCCGTTACTGGCAGGTGAAGTTCGAAAACCTCAGCGGTTTCGGTGTGCTCTTCTATACCATCACCCTGACGGCCGGCGCGATCTACTGGGTCATGTCTCTCGATCCTACCTGGTATTCCACCGTGTACGGTTTCCAGTTTCTCGTTGGACAGGCCTATGGCGTTCTCGCGCTCGTGATTCTGACTCTGATCGGCCTGTCGAAGGCCGAACCCATCAAAACCGTCCTGCGCGTCACCGAACAGCATGATCTCGGCAAGCTCTGTCTCGCCTTCGTCATGCTGAACATTTATCTCGCTTTCGCCGCTTTCCTGATTATCTGGTCAGGTAACTCGCCGGAAGAGATTCCCTGGTACCTGGACCGCATTCGCGGCAACTGGGGCGTGGTCGCTACGCTGGATTTTGTCTTCCACTGGCTCCTGCCTTTCACCTTGCTGCTCTCACGCGATCTCAAGCGCATCAAGGGCCGTCTGGCCGTATGCTGCTGCATCATGATTTTCGCCCGCTGCTGGGATATGTGGTGGCTGATCGAGCCGAACTTCAAGGACGCAGCTCGCAACCTGCATTTCAGCATCGGCATTCTGGAATACGCCGTCGTGCCGGTCGCGCTCATCTCCTTCTGGATGGCCTACTACTTCTCGCAATTGAAAACACGCCCGCTGGTCGCCACCAACGATCCGCATGTGGCTGAGATTCTGGAGCCTGAACATGCACACGCATAACGAGCACGAATCGCATAACAAACCGGCTTCGGTTCGCGAGGGTTACGAGGTCACCGATGTCAGCGCGCAGGGAATTGTCGTTTTCCTCATTGGCCTTGCCGCTTCGGTCGCCGTTTTCTTCATCTTCTGCTTCGGTCTGGGCAAAGTGATTAACAACACACTGCAAAAGCACGATGGCCCGCCGAACAAGTGGTCCCAGATGAACTTCCCGGTGGACAAGACGTACCACATCCAGTCAAACCCGACGCTCGAGCAGAAGCAGCTTCGGCAGCTGACCGGAGCATTCCCCACTCCCCGGCTGCAGGGTGATGACGGCGATCTGGATACCGCCGACCTCCACGCCCGGGAAGACCTGCTGCTCGACTATTACAGCTGGATCGACCGCTCGAAGGGCACAGTCCGCATTCCCATTGATCGCGCGATGGAACTGATCGCGCAGCGCGGATTGCCTGTGCATCAGGTGCCTCAGGCGTCCGAACAGTTGATGGCCGGCGACAGTGCCGTATCCGTGCAGGCCCCTCTTACGGACGGCTTCGCCCGCACCGCCTATGAACAGGAGCTGCGCGAAAGCGCAGTAAAGCAGGCCGGAGAGCAGTCTTCAGCGAAGGTAAACAATAACTAGGAGCAGCCAAACGGCGTGAAATCGTCGCAAAAAGCGGATTAGCATAAGAAGAAATGGAGCAAAAAAGCACAATTCGGCGCGGAAAAATGGCAAAAAGCGCGCTAACGCTGGCCGCTGTCTTAGCGCTGTGCATCACCGCGGCCTGGGCGCAGGTTTCCGGCCCCGGCGACAAGCAGATGGGCGAGCCTGCCGCAGACCATCTCCCTTCGGTGCTCAGCCAAGCCACTGTCGTCCAGAAGCTGAATACGCAGCTTCCGCTCAATGCGCAGTTCCGCGATGAAACCGGTAAAACCGTGAGTCTGGGCGATTATTTCGGAAAGCGCCCTGCCATCCTTTCGCTGGTCTATTACAACTGCCCCATGCTCTGCTCCGAAGAGCTGAACGGCCTGGTCAGCGCGCTCGAAATGGTGAAATTTACCCCAGGCAAGGACTTTGACATCATCGTGGCCAGCATTGATCCGAGCGAAACCCCGGAGCTGGCTGCCAAGAAAAAGGCCTTTTATCTCAAGAGATACGGGCACCCGGAAACCGCCGATGGATGGCATTTCCTGACGGGCCAGCAGCCGGCCATCAACGCTCTGGCGGATGCATCCGGGTTCGGCTATGTACGCGTTCCGGGGCCTGACGGCAAGCTGACGCAGTTTGCTCATGCCAGCGCCATCGAGCTGGTGACGCCGGACGGAAGGCTTTCACAGTATTACCTCGGCGTTGAATATTCACCGAAAGATTTGCGGCTCGGCCTGGTGGAAGCATCGGAGCATAAGATCGGCTCGCCGGTCGACGAGATTCTTACCTACTGCTATCACTATGACCCGATGCTGAACAGACACAGTCTGATCGTGGCGCGCATCGTGCAGCTGGCGTGCATCCTTACTGTGCTCTGTCTGGGCGGCTACTTAATTTTGATGTTCCGGCGTGACCAAAAGCGGGCGAAAGCCACGCCGGTTCCAAACTGGAAAAACGTGATCGGATAAAGTTAACGATGCATTTCATCAGTCCAGTACTCTGGCAGTTCTTAGTAAAGTGGCTCTCGCGCTTGCCGCTGTTTCCACCGGAAGCGTCGAGCATTGCTCCGTATACGGACGCCTTCTTCTTTTTCCTGCTGCTTATCTCGATAGTCGGGACCGGCATTGTTGTGCTGATGGTCGTTTCCTTCTCCATGCTCTATCGCAAGGAAAAGAACCCGGAAGCAACCCAGATCGAGGGCTCCACACTGCTTGAGGCCACCTGGACTATTATTCCCCTGGCGCTTTTCATGATTGCGTTTGTCTGGGGCGCGCTGCTTTACTTCCGCATCTATAATCCGCCCACTAACGCCATGAATATCTATATCGTGGGCAAGCAGTGGATGTGGAAGGCCGAACATCCCGGCGGCCAGCATGAGATCAATGCTCTGCATGTTCCCACCGGCAGACCCGTGCAGCTCACTATGATTTCGCAGGATGTTTTCCACAGCTTTTCCATTCCTGCGTTTCGCGTCAAGCGGGAAGTGATTCCGGGCCGGTACACAACCGTATGGTTTGAAGCTACGCAGCCGGGCACTTATCACCTCTTCTGCACCCAATACTGCGGCACGCTGCATTCGCAGATGATTGGCGAAATTGTGGCCCTTACCCCGGATGATTACCAGAAGTGGACGGCGGGCTCGACCAGTGGCGCGTCGCTTGCGCAGAACGGTGAGCGACTCTTCGCCAGCCTCGGTTGCGCCTCCTGCCACTCGGGCAGCCCTGACGCGCACGGCCCAAGCCTGGCTGAGGTGTACGGCAGCAAGCTGCAGATGGCGAATGGCTCCTTCGTTACCGTGGATGATGCCTTCCTCCGCGATACGATTCTCAACCCAACCATGCATCAGGTGGCCGGATATGCGCCGATCATGCCAACCTATCAGGGGCAGGTCAGCGAAGAAGGTCTCATCAGTCTCGTGGAATACATTAAGAACCTAAACTCGAACTATCGCGTCCAGCAGACGCTGAACACAAGCCAGGTCCAGACGGTTGCGCCAAGCGCGCCCGCCACTGGACAGGGAGTGGTAAAACAATGAGCGCATCTACAGTCCTGAAGCTTCCTCCGCAGGAAACCGCTGATCTGCCGAAGAAGTCATATCTGAATAGCGAGTACGGCCTGAAGAGCTGGCTGCTCACGCGCGACCATAAGCGCATCGCCATTCTCTATCTGTTCTCTACCGTCTTCTTCTTCACCATCGGCGGCACAGCTGCGGCCTTCATCCGCCTTAACCTGCTCACTCCGGGCGGGGAACTGATGGCGGCAGACACCTACAATAAGCTGTTCTCCATTCACGGCATCATCATGGTGTTCTTCTTTCTGGTGCCGATCGCCCCCGCCGTGCTGGGCAACTTTCTCATCCCCCTCATGATCGGGGCAAAAGACGTGGCCTTCCCCAGGCTCAACCTGCTGAGCTGGTATCTGTTCGTTACGGGGGGAGCTTGTGAGCTCTACGCCATCATCTGGGGCGGCATGGACACCGGCTGGACCTTCACCACGCCTCTCAGTACGCATTATGTAAACACGCATGTCATTGGTGCAGCGCTGGGCATCTTCATCGCCGGGTTCTCGTCCATCCTTACCGGGGTGAATTTCATCGTCACCATTCACCGGCTCCGCGCTCCGGGAATGACCTGGTTCCGCCTGCCTCTTTTTATCTGGTCCTTCTACGCAACCTCCATCATCTTCGTGCTGGCCACGCCAGTCATTGCCATTGCGCTGGTGCTCATTATGATGGAGCGCACCATTGGCATTGGCGTCTTCGATCCGGCGAGAGGCGGCGATCCTTTGCTCTTCCAGCACCTCTTCTGGTTCTATTCGCACCCCGCTGTGTACGTCATGATTTTGCCCGGTATGGGCGTTATCTCTGAAGTCGTCGCCTGCTTCAGCCGCAAGCGAGTCTTCGGATACACTGCTGTCGCCTTCTCTTCGGTCGCCATCGCAGTATTCAGCTTCTTCGTCTGGGCGCACCACATGTTCATCATGGGCATCTCGAACTATTCGGCACTCGTGTTTTCGCTCATGACCATGCTGGTGGCTGTCCCATCCGCGATCAAGATATTCAACTGGTCCTCGACCATGTACAAAGGCTCCATCACCTTTGATACGCCTATGCTCTACACCTTCAGCTTCATTGGGCTGTTCACTATGGGTGGAATGACCGGCGTAATGCTCGGCTGTCTCGGTATGGATATCCATCTCACCGAGACCTACTTCATCGTGGCGCACTTCCATTACGTGATGGTCGGCGGAATGGTCAGCGCGTTCATGGCTGGCCTGCACTTCTGGTGGCCGAAGATGACCGGGCGCATGTATCCGGAGGCGCTGGGAAGATTGGCCGCATCCGTGCTGTTTATCGGCTTCAACCTGACCTTCTTTCCGCAGTTCATCCTCGGCTATATGGGGATGCCGCGCCGCTACCACGCGTATCCGCCGGAGTTCCAGGTACTCAACGTGCTGTCTACAGCCGGTGCGTCCATCCTGGCCGTGGGTTATCTGCTGCCTATGCTCTACCTGACATGGTCGCTCAAATACGGCAAGGTTGCCGGTAGCAATCCATGGCGCGCAACAGGTCTTGAATGGCAGATCCAGTCACCGCCGCTCACAGAAAACTTCCTGGAAACGCCGGTTGTTGACTTCGAAGCGTATGACTTCGAGTGGCTGGCGAACAAAGAAAAGAATGAGGTGCAATCCGTTGGATAGCCAGGCGATCGCAGTCCCCGCAACCAAAAGCGAGATCGTGCACGAGCATTCTCCGCATCTGGAACACCATTTCGCGACGGAGAGCCAGCAGCGCGAAGCTTCGAACTTCGGAATGTGGCTCTTCCTGCTGACCGAAATAATGTTCTTCGGCGGTATGTTCACCGCATACCTCATTTATCGCATCTGGTACTACCCGGCATTCGTTGCCGGCAGCCACTGGATGATCATATGGGCCGGGACCCTCAACACCGTCGTGCTTATCTGTTCTAGTTTTACGATGGCCATGGGTGTTCACTCTGCCGAAATCCGCAATCGAAAGCTGCTGCTGCGCTATCTGATAGCAACGCTGCTCCTAGGCTGCGTCTTTCTTGGCATCAAGGCCTTTGAATGGCACGACGAATGGGAGCACCACCACGTTCCCGGCCTGAACTTCAGCATCAACGAGTTTACCCACGTAGATCCTCGCTATCCGCTGGATAAGCCGCTGCCCCGTGACATGGCCGAAAAGACCCAGGATTATTTCTCACTCTACTTTCTGCTGACCGGCGTCCACGCGCTGCACATGTTGATTGGCGTCTCGATTCTCCTGTTCATCATCTTCCACGCATGGAGAGGGGCCTACACCACCGGCAATATGAATTTTGTAGAGAACTTCGGCCTGTACTGGCACTTCGTGGATATCGTCTGGATATTCCTGTTCCCATTGCTTTATCTGATCAGTCGCCACCAGTGAGGACCCTGAATCAAATGACTGAACATTCTAAAAAAGAAATTCTCGACACCGAGCCGACACACCACGAAGTCCACATCGTCAGCCCTAAGATCTATGCCGTAATCTTCATCACGCTCCTGTTCTTCACCGGCCTTACGGTGGCCGCTTCCTATTTGGAGCTTGGGGTCTTCAATGCCGTCGTGGCCCTCGCCATCGCCTGTACGAAGGCAGTGTTGGTGATCCTCTTCTTCATGCACGTCAAATACAGCTCGCGGCTGACAAAATTGACTGTCGCCGCCGGCTTCTTCACCTTCCTCATCCTCATCACCATGTCGCTGACCGACTACATCAGCCGCGCCTGGGGACTCTGGTAATGCTTATCGATTTCGACTGAACGGCAGCCTCAGCCGCCGTTTTAGTCTGCGACATGGTTTCTGCTCATTGCCCGTCTATGATCCGGCATCTAATATCAGCAGAAGGATGAGCCGGCAGGAAGAATTTTCTACAGCATTACAACGCTGCACAAATGATCCGCGCATAACAATCCGTCGCGGCGGCGAGCCTCTCAAAGATGGTAAATGCGTCGTCTACTGGATGCAGCGCGCGCAACGCGGCATTGATAATCCCGCGCTTGACCTCGCCATTGCTCTTGGAAATGAATTAGGCCTGCCCGTTATTACTTTCTTCTCTGTTATTTCCAATTACCCTAACGCAAATCTCCGCCATTACGCCTTCCTCAATCAGGGATTGCCTGATATCGAGGAGCATCTGGCTGAACGTAACGTATCTTTCATTGTTCGGCGGCCTCCCAATAATCAGCTGGAGAAGCTGCTTGGCGAAGTGGGCGCTGCTCTACTTATTGGAGACGAGAATCCCTGCCGTGAGCCGGAGCGCTGGCGCCGCGTTCTGGGCCGTCGTCTCCAGCTGCCTTTCTTCACCGTTGACGCCGATGTAGTCGTGCCGTCAAATCTTTTTTCTAAACACCAATACGCGCTGCACATCATGAAGCCGAAGCTCTACGCGGAGCTGCCCAAATATCTCGTGCCCCTTCCGCATACCAAGGCCGCACACGAATGGAAGCGTCCGGCGCATTTTGCCTCCCTGGATATTCGCACAGACATCACGCAGGGCTGGAAGGGGTTCGACCGCACCGTTGCGCCGGTCGACACCTTCACCGGAGGAACGCGCGCCGCTCTCAAGCGGCTCAGTGCCTTCGTAAACCATCATCTGAGCAATTACCTCACCCGCCGAAACCATCCCGAATGGGACGGCACCAGTCGCATGTCGCCGTATCTGCATTTCGGCCACATCAGTCCCATTACCATCGCTCTCGCCGCGCAAAAAGCAGTTGAAGAAGGTAAAGCCACTCAAGCTGCATACGATGCTTACATTAACGAATTAATCGGATGGCGCGAGATATCCGTAAACTTCGTCAAGCATGTTCCTGATTACGACACGCTCCAGTGCGCTCCGGGCTGGGCACAGAAAACTCTGCGCGAACACGCTCGCGACAAACGCAATCCCGAATACTCCTTTGAGGAATTAGAGCAGGCCAGGACCTATGACGAGCTGTGGAACGCAGCCCAGATGCAGATGGTGAAATACGGCTGGATGCACAACTACCTGCGCATGTACTGGGCCAAGAAGATTCTCGAATGGTCGCCGAGCCCCGCACGTGCCTATGAATACGCCGTCATTCTCAACGATAAATATGAGCTCGACGGGCGCGATCCCAACGGATACGCGGGCATAGCCTGGGCCATTGCCGGAGTGCATGACCGTCCCTGGTTCGATCGGCCCATCTTTGGCACCATTCGCTATATGTCCGCAGCATCTACGGGAAAGAAATTCAACTCACGGCGTTACATCGAAAATGTCGCAACAGGAAACTGGGCCGGCGACTGACGAACCAAAGTAACTTTGCGATCCGCGCAACTTCCCTCATACTGAATCCACTTTCCGCAACCTTGCTGAAGTACCGGGGCGCTTCCCATGGAGCGTTTTCTCGTATGTGCGGGCTAAGGATACATGGCAACGATTCGCTGGTGGAAGCTGGCCCTCTGGGCATCTATCGTCGCACCTGGTTGCGGACTCCTGACTGCGCAGGAGCAGGAACTCGCGCCCGCGCACAAAATTGTGCAACACTCTCAGCGTTTTATTACGCAGCGCGGCCTTAATCGCGCACTCGATAATAAATTCAGTCCCGCCGGCCTGCTGCAAAAGGCTTATGCGCAGCATCAGCTGCTTAAGGCCACCTCGAATGACAGCGGCACAACATCTCTGAGCGCTCCCTGGACTTCCGTCGGTCCATCCGCGGTCGATACCGCTGCATACGGACTTATCAGCGGCCGTATCACCAGCATCGCTGTCGATCCTTCTGACAGCAGCGGCAACACCGTTTATATCGGCAGTACCGGTGGAGGCATCTGGAAATCGACCAACGCCGCCGGTCCCGTCAATTCTGTAAGCTTCACGCCGCTCACTGACACCCTGCCCATCTCCAACGGATGCAGCACGCCGCCGCTTGCGTCGCTCAGCATCGGCGCGCTCACTGTGCAGCCTGGCGGAACCGGCGTCATTCTCGCAGGCACTGGAGACCCAAACGACTCGCTCGACTCCTATTATGGGACCGGCATCCTGCGTTCCGCCGATCACGGAAATACCTGGTGTCTTATCACCGACACCATGGATGGATTCAGCGGAGCACTTCGCGGATTCTCCTTCCGCGGGATGGGCTTCGCTGGTTTTGCCTGGAGCACACTTGATTCGCAACTTGTCGTTGCTGCCGTTGCAACATCCCGAGAAGGGAATGCCGTCAGCGCGACAGGCAACAGCAGCTTCGCCGGTCTCTATTATTCAAAGGATGCCGGCAAAACATGGTATCTCGCCACCATAGAAGATGATCCAACGAGGGTCATCCAGTCATCGCAGACATCGGCGACCGGCTATCTGGGTAATTCCGCCACTTCCGTTACCTGGAACCCTGTGCGGCAGAGTTTCTACGCAGCAGTGCGCCACCACGGCTATTACGAATCGTCTGACGGCGTCACCTGGACAAGGATGACCAATCAGCCGGGAATCAACTCCGCAAAGTGCCCGGCAAATCCGAATGGTGTCGGATCGGCCGCCTGCCCCATTTTTCGAGGGACCATTACCGCGCAGCCAGTTACCGGCGATCTATTTGCCATCACCGTGGACGACAACAATAAGGACCAGGGACTGTGGCAGGATGTCTGTTCTGTCGGGAGTGGCGCATGTGCAGCTACCACAGTTACATTCTCAAAGCAGATCGCAGACGCAGCCATCGATACCGGAAGCAGCGGCGCAATTTTACAGGGCGATTATGATCTGTCTCTCGCCGCAGTTCCTTACCAGCAGAACACCCTGCTTTTTGTCGGTACAAAAGACATCTTCAGCTGCAGTCTCGCCAACAGCTGCGTATGGCGGAACACAACGAACGTGGGCAATTGCGCGGCCGCCAAAGTTGCCCCCTCGCAGCATGCCTTCGACGCAACCTTCGGAGCATCTGGCCTGATCTACTTCGGCAATGACGGCGGACTCTGGCGCACGACTGACGCCGTTAACCAGCAACAGCCGGCGTGTTCCCGCGACGACGCCATGCATTTTCAAAACCTGAACGGTGGATTCGGATCGCTTGCGGAAGTCGGCGGCTTCTCCGAGGACCCACAGGATCAGAGTGTAATGATGGCCGCCATGGGGGCCTTTGGCACTGCTGCTCCGCAAGTTGGGTCCACAGCATGGGCCCAGGTGCTGGACGGCGAAGGCGACGTCAATGCCATCGATCCTGCTAATCCGCAGAACTGGTACACGACATCGGCTGCGCCTGTTGCCATCAATCTCTGCGCGCAGGGAACAGCCTGCGACAAGTCCGGCTTCGGCTCGCCCATCATTGGGAGCTCTCAGGTAGGCAACGACAGCTACGGACTCACGGGCTTTGCCCCGTGGATTTTAGATCCACAGAACACCGCCAATCTGATCATCGGAACCTGCCGTATATGGCGCGGTCCTGCGGCAAATGGGGCGGCGTGGAGCACCAGCAATGCAGTCAGCCCCATGCTAGACTCCATCTCGAATTCTTTCTGCAATGGCAATGCGCAGGTGCGCTCGCTCGCTGCTTCAGGGGGCCCGAAAGATCCTCCGGGCACAGCGGAAAAGATTTACGCAGGCATGGCGGGAGCTATCGACGGCGGAGCGACCATCGCGGGCCACATCTACAGTGCTTCGGTGATCGATGGATCAGCCGTCACGCCAACGTGGACCGATCTCTCCAGCTCTCCCATCATCAACAGTCCGCTATCTTCCTTCGGCGCTGGCGGATTTGATATCTCCAGCATCTATGTCGATCCTCATGACAGCACCGGCAATATCGTATATGTGGCCCGGCAGGGTTTCATTACCGGAAACGTCAAAGGCTTCCTCCTCTATCGCTCTGTCGATGGAGGAGCGCACTGGATTCAGATCGTCTCCAATCTTCCCAATGCTCCGGTTAACAGCGTACTCGTCGATCCAAATGATGCAAATACTGTCTATGTCGCGCTCGATACAGGCGTTTATGTAACTCGAAATATCAATCTCTGCACCGACACAGCACAGAATTGCTGGAGCATATTCGGGACCGGACTGCCCAACGCGCCGATCACACAACTCCAGGCTGTCAATTACTCCAACGTATCGCTTCTGCGCGCCTCTACCTACGGCAGAGGTATCTGGCAGATTCCCCTCGTGACAGCAAGCGTCGCAGTCACCACCGCAACTCTTAATCCGCCCGCGCTCACCTTCGCCAGCCGACAGATAAGCACTGTCAGCAGCACGCAGCAGGTCACGCTCACAAATACCGGTGCCGTCACCCTGACTATCTCCGGCATCACCGCAAGCGCAAATTTCACTCAGCAGAATAGCTGCACGCAGCCCCTTGCATCCGGAGCAAGCTGTTCCATCCAGGTGAGCTTTGCCCCGACACAAACGGGCGCTCTCTCTGGAGTTCTCACAGTCTTTGGCAATTTGCCGACAGGCCAGGTCACAACCTCGCTTTCCGGCACGGGCCTGGCGGCTGGAAATGTCGTTCTATCGCCCGGCAGCTTTAATTTTGGTAACTCGCCCATCGGCACGGCGACCGCGCCCCAGAACATCACCATCTCGAACACCGGCGGCGTCAGCGTGAGCCTCCGACCACCTGTCATCACAGGCGACTTCAGCATCACAGCCAATACCTGCGGCGCATCGCTTCCTCCGAATACCGGCTGCACCGTCTCCATTGCATTCAAACCAACAGCGGCTGGTGGCCGCGTCGGAATTTTTTCCATCAGCGACGATGCCGGCACGCAGACAGCGCAGCTTTCCGGCAATGGACAGGCAGCAGCAACGGCAGTGCTTTCCGGCTCCATTCTGAATTTTTCGCAGCCTCAGACCGTCGGGACCAAAAGCGCCCCACAGCAACTGATGCTCACCAACAATGGCGATGTTTCTCTAACGGACATCGCCATCACGGTGAATGGCGATTTCACCGCGCAGAATGACTGTGGCTCATTTCTCGTCGGACATGCTGCTTGTGTCATCAGCGTCGCCTTCGTGCCTGCCAGAATTGGTCCGGAGAGCGGAGTATTGACGCTGAACACCCAACTCGGCGCGCAGACCGTAACGCTTTCCGGCACAGGCGTTGCGCCACCAGGTATCTCAGCCCTCCCATCCACCGTCAACTTTGGCGGACAGGGCGTGAAAACCACAAGCAGCCCGCAGCGGATCGTGCTTACAAATAATGGCGGCTCAGCATTGATCGGCCTGACCTTCACTGTGAACGGTGAATACGCCATAGCCGGGAGTAGCTGTTCAACGAACCAGACGTTGAGCGTGCAAAGCAATTGCTACATCGACGTAACTTTCACGCCTGCGCAAACAGGCCCGCGAAACGGATTTTTGACCATAGGAGCATCCAATCTTTCAGCCCCGCTCAATGTCGCTCTTTCCGGAACAGGCGAAGATTTCCAGATTGTCGTAAACGGTTCATCTTCCGCCGTCATCGTCAGCGGACAGACAGCAACCTATGCAGTCCAGGTAATTCCTGTAAACGGGTCATCAGGAACTCTGACGATGTCCTGCTCCGGAGCGCCGCAGAATGCAACCTGTTCGCTCAATCCCGGCACACTTCCACTTGCCGGCGGAGTCACCGGATTCGCAACCGTGACAGTCACAACTGGGGTAGCCACTACAGCCACATCCGCCATAAACCCACTGAGCCGCTGGAAGACAACAGGAATGGCTCTGGCCGCATTATTGCCGTGTGCCCTGATCGGCATACGAAAACGGCGAATCGTGATATGCCTCTGGCTCCTCTGCCTGCTGATTGTTTTCACAGGCCCGATCGCCTGCGGCGTCGCTGCAAGCGGAGGCGGCCAGACAACACCGCCGCCCGGAAACGGGACCTCTCCCTCCGGCGTCTATACTCTCAGCATCACAGCATCAGTTCCCGGATTGCAGAGAAGTGTGCCCGTTACGCTGACCATTCAGTAATTGCTCTGTCTGCGATACGATGAAATCTGGCGTTGCACTCTCGGCATCCATCACAGCATGAAACGCATTGTGTAGGCCGTGGAGCAATCGAGTGGTCTCCCGTAACCGTGTAGGTGCCGGATATTTCCATCGCTTGTGTGAAAGCTCTACACTGCAAAGGGCGTTATACCCGGCAGTCACAGGCGATTTTCGTTGAAAAGGAGTAGATACGCGGTCTATGACCGCACGTATTATGCGTAAGCGACTGGCTCTTTCATTTTTTTTCTTCCTGTTGGCAGCTTTGCCGCATGCGCACTCTCAGTCCACCACGGACAGTCCCCTGCAAGGCCAACAGAGCAGCGACTGCTCTGATCCTGCGAACGCCATGTCCCCGGCCTGCAGCTCAGATCTTAGCGGACAAAGTCAATATGGATTGGGCAGCTATAGCCAGAATTTACCGTTCGGGCAGACCGGAGAACGGAACGTTCCTGTCGGAGCCCCTTTCAGCGCCCGCACCTATACTGATCTGGGCAATGCCAATAACCCGAATGCAAATCAGAATCGCAACCTGCAACCGCTGACTGTTCCAGCGCCCCCTGAGCCGCTGACTGAATTCCAGAAATTCGTTGCCGGAACAACCGGAGAAGTGCTGCCCATCTTCGGCGCGAGCCTCTTTCGCAATGTTCCCTCGACCTTCGCCCCCGTAGAGCAGATTCCCGTCACCCCCGACTACATCATCGGTCCCGACGATGAGCTGCGGATCCGGGTCTGGGGGCAGGTCAATTTTAATGCCGATGTGCGCGTGGATCGCTCCGGTTCAGTCTATCTGCCTCAGGTAGGCGCCATTCATGTTGCCGGACTGCCGTTTTCTTCGATCGAGCAGCACCTGCGTTCTGAAATCGGTCGTGTTTATCGTAACTTCGATCTCACCGTTGACGCTGGCCAGCTTCGCTCCATCCAGATATTCGTGGTTGGACAGGCGCGCCGTCCCGGCTCCTACACCGTCAGCTCGTTAAGCACTTTGGTCAACGCGCTGTTCGCCTCAGGTGGGCCGTCGACGCAAGGATCGCTGCGCCATGTCTTGCTTAAACGTCAGGGAAAGACCATCACTGACTTCGACCTCTACGATCTCCTCGTCAACGGAGATAAATCAAAAGATGTACAGCTTCTCCCCGGCGATGTGATCTTCATCCCTCCACCCGGCCCGCAGATCGCGCTCACTGGAAGCGTCCGCCATCCCGCAATCTACGAATTGCGTGACAACAACACGACCCTGCAGCAGCTTCTTGACAACGCCGGAGGGACATCAACCGTCGCCTCCAGCTCACGCATCTCCATCGAGCGCATTCAGGATCACAATGCGCGCGAGGCGATGGAAGTAGCCTTTGATAGTACCGGCCTGGCGACTACCTTGCGCGATGGTGACATCCTGCGCGTCTTCTCCATCGTTCCACGGTATAAGAAGACCGTCACGCTGCGCGGCAACACTGCGAATCCCGGACACTTCGCCTGGCACGAAGGCATGAAGCTCAGCGATCTGATTCCGGACAAAGACGCTCTCGTAACCCGCGACTATTATTGGCGTCGCGCCCAACTTGGCCTTCCTACACCGGAATTCCAACCCTATGTCGCAGGCCCGGTGCAGTATCAGCCCTCAAACTCAATTGATCTGCAGTCGCGTCAGGCTTATCAGCAATGGCAGATGCAAAACCGCGTACAGCGCCTGCCAAACGGGCAATATGTCTTCGTCACTCCCGAGGGAACGCAGAGCACCCGGCCTCAGGATCAAAAGTCTGCCGTCAACCAATATCCATACGCGCAGGGCAACGTCTATCTGCAAGGCGAGCAGCAGTACACCATTCTTCCTCCTGTAAATGGGCAACAACAGCAGCCGACGGACATAAACGGAAATCCGCTCAGTACTCAGACGCAGCAGAATGGCCAGACTGCATCAAATCCCGGCACATACACTACTTCACAGATCGCCAGCAGCGGCAGCCTCGCCGGGCGACAAGCTGAGATCGTTACACAAAACACGGAAACCGCAGTTCGCAAAAATGACGTCAAGATGTCCGCTCCAGAGATCGACTGGGACTACGCCGTCATCGACCGTACTGATCCGGTAACGTTGAAGACCACTCTGATTCCCTTCAATCTCGGCAAGCTCATCCTTGAACACGATGCCTCACAGAATCTGACGCTTGAGCCGGACGATGTCGTCACCGTTTTCTCCCAGGCCGACATTCGCGTGCCGCTCGCAAAACAGACAAAATTTGTTCGCCTTGAAGGTGAGTTTTTTAACGCCGGTATTTACAGTGTTAAGCCCGGTGAAACGCTCCGGCAGCTTATAGCTCGTGCCGGGGGCCTGACTCCTAAGGCATACCTTTACGGTTCTGCGTTCACGCGCGAATCCACCCGTGTGCTTCAGCAGCAGCGTATCGATGAATATGTGCAGAACCTTGAACTGGAGATTCAACGCGGCGCAATTGCCGGCGTCGCGTCCTCTGTAAATGCGCAGGACGTTGCCAGCGCGAACGCTGCTTCCACCAGTTCCCGCGAATTATTGAACCGCCTGCACCAGCTTCGCGCCACCGGACGCATCGTGCTGCAGGTCAGGCCAGACAGCACCGGTGTTCAGGACTTGCCCGACCTGACGCTTGAAGATGGCGATGTTTTTATTGTTCCGCCGATCCCCGCCACAGTAAATGTTGTGGGCGCCGTCTACGACCAGAACTCGTTTATGTTTGTGCCTAACAGGCGTGTTGGCGACTACTTAAAAATTTCTGGTGGACCAGGCCGCGATGCCGATAAGAAACACATATTTATTATTCGGGCAGACGGTTCCGTTGTCAGCAAAACGACATCCAACGGTTTATGGGGTAATAATTTCGAATCCGCGCGCATGAACCCCGGCGACACGATCATAGTGCCGGAAAAGACCTTCCGGCCTACCGCACTTCGTGGTCTGCTTGACTGGTCGCAGCTCTTCTCGCAACTGGCTCTTGGCGTCGCGGCAATCAGCGTAATCTGAGGAAACTCCATTTATGAATTTTGCGTGAAATAGCCAATTAAAAGATCTTTCATTCGAAAGCGTGAGGTACACGCAACTTTCGGCGATTAGGAAGGTCTAAAAACGAAGAAAGCAAGATAATTGCCCGAGAACGAAACAAACTTTCATATCCAGTACTCGTTTGTTGATATAAATCGAAAGTTTTGAAGTTATATTGTTATGATCGACTTCTATCGGAGGATTAAATAAGGGCCTTCTCAAAAGGGACCGAAAGCTGTTCCGTTCATTTACTCTTTTGACTTCCATATGTAACCGTCAAGAAACGTATTTTCGAATTGATTCAAAATGGCTTGAATCATCGCAAGACTTGTATACACTGTAGTTTGCTGTATCAGGATCGACCAAATGAACCCATCCTCCGTTCCTTTGCAGCCTCGCCCTGCAAACAGCATCGGGAAGCGACTTGAAGTTCCGAATGACGTGACAAAGATGTACGCCGTTTCCGGAACCATTTACAGCCGCTCCACCTCTTATCAGCCACTTGAGGAACAGGCATGGAGCCTTTCAGACAGCAAGCGGCTCTTCGATATCATTTGCGCCAGCGTCGGGCTTGTCGTATTTCTGCCGCTTATGATCCTCATCGGCATCGTGATCGCCATTAGCTCGCCGGGTCCGATCTTTTTCCGCCAGAAACGGATGGGCCGCTGGGGGACGCTGTTCACGATCTTCAAATTCAGGACCATGATCGCTGAGGCAGAAAATGGACCCTGTATTACCGTTCAGGGCGACACGAGAATCACTCCCGTCGGCAGTCTGCTGCGCAAGTTCAAGCTTGACGAGCTGCCTCAGTTCGTCAATGTCATCAAAGGGGACATGAGCTTCATCGGCCCCCGGCCCAAGCTCCCGCATCATGAAAGCCTGCATATGCCTTTCCGCCCCGGCATAACCGGCGCGGCTACGCTCGCCTTTCGTTCCGAAGAGGAGTTACTGCGCCGCATTCCTCAGCAGGAACTTGATCTTTTCTACGCCCGCACCATCAAGCCTTTAAAAGCCAGGCTCGATTGGGAATATATGCAGCGAGCCACCTGGTGGACCGATCTCGGGATTCTCTGGTGCACGGCAACGGCGTGCCTGACTTCGCGTAATGCTCCCGCGCCCATTCTTGAATTCCCCGAGCAGCAAAGCGCCGAAGCGTAGAGTCTCTGTACAAACCTTGACTTGCTGTTCCCCAGACAGCACCCTCCGCTTATCGCTATACTTTCAATGAGGTGTATTTCCTCCGTCTCTCGTAAACAGGAAATCTGTCTATATGAGTAATTCCGTATCTGTCGAAGATGTCCGCCGAGTCGCCGAGCTGGCCAGTCTCGAATTAACGTCGGAAGAAGAAACCCGCATGCTGCGCGACCTCAACGCAATCCTCGATCATGTCTCGCAGCTCAACGAACTTGATACCTCGGCAGTTATGCCTATGGCCCAGGTCAGCGAAGTCATCAGCGACTCGCAAACGGCCACAGTTCTCCGTGTCGACGAGGTCCGTCCCAGCCTCGACCGCAGTCTCATCATGGCTGGCGCGCCTGAGACTGACGGGGCATTCTTCAAAGTTCCGAAAGTGATTGAACGGTAGTCCTATGGCCATTGAAACAGCAGAGGCAAAAACGCCTTCCATCAGCGATATTCGCAGCTCCCTCGAGTCAGGCGCGCGCAACGCAAGTGCTGTCGTCGAAGCATGCTTCCGTCAGATCGAAGCCCGCGATAAGGAAATCCATGCGTATCTATCCATCAATCGAGAGCGCGCGCTCGCGCAGGCAGCCCGTATCGACGATCTGGCCGCAAAGGGCAATCCTCTGCCGGTCCTCGCTGGTGTTCCCGTAGGCATCAAAGATGTCCTGACCATCGAAGGACTCCAGGCTACCGCCGGCTCCAAAATCCTTCAGGGCTACCGCGCTCCTTATACTGCAACCGCCGTGCAGAAGCTCGAAGCCGCTGGCGCTATTGTTCTCGGCAAGCTCAACTGCGACGAGTTCGCCATGGGGTCTTCAAACGAAAATTCCGCCTACGGCCCCGTCCACAACCCGCACGCATTAGACCGCGTCCCGGGTGGTTCCAGCGGTGGATCAGCCGCAGCCGTGGCCTCAGGCATGGCCGTCGCCACTCTCGGCACTGACACCGGAGGCTCCATCCGCCAGCCCGCTTCCTTCTGTGGTGTCGTCGGCGTTCTGCCCACCTACGGACGCGTTTCGCGCTACGGACTCATCGCTTTCGCTTCATCCCTCGACCGCATCGGCCCCTTCGCCGCAAATGTGCGCGATGCTGCCACCGTCTTCGGCGTTGTGGCAGGCCATGACCCGCTGGATGCCACGTCCTCTCCACTCCCAGTTCCGGATTACACCGCCGGCCTCGACAAAGGCGTTGCCGGACTAAAGCTCGGCGTGCCCTCCGAATACTTTGCCGAAGGTCTTGATCCCGAAGTCCGCGCCGCAGTCGAGCGCAGTATCGATCAGTTACGCGCAGCCGGAGCCCTCATCAAGCCCATCTCGCTCCCCCATACGCGCTACGCCATTCCGACGTACTACATCATCGCGACCGCCGAAGCGAGCGCAAACCTTGCCCGCTTCGACGGTGTCCGATATGGCTTCCGCGCCAAAGATGCCGATACACTCTCCGCCATGTATCGCCGCTCACGTGACGGCGGATTTGGCGCCGAAGTCAAGCGCCGTATCATGCTGGGAACCTATGCCTTGAGCGCCGGCTATTACGACGCCTACTACAAAAAAGCCCAGCAGGTCCGTCGCCTCCTCACCGAAGATTTCCTGAAAGCCTTCGCCGAAGTGGACGCCATTCTCACACCGACCGCACCCACTCCGGCCTTCAAACTCGGCGAAAAAGTCGACGACCCCGTCTCGATGTACCTGGCCGACATCTATACCGTCACAGCCAGCCTCGCCGGCATCTGCGGCCTTTCTGTGCCCTGCGGAAAGTCAGCAGAAGGCCTCCCTATCGGCTTGCAGATTCTGGGCAAACACTTCGACGAAGCGATGGTCCTGCGCGTGGCTCAGATCGTAGAATTTGTGCAGTCTTGAAAATGCTTCCTGGGAGAATTGCCGTCCTTTTTTACAGCAAGGCTTACTATAGGTGAACTTAAGGACGATCTGATCTTTCGTAACCGGACGGAGCCCCAAGAGATCTGGGAAAAGCGGGACTTTGTGGAGACCTTCGTTTACATCGTACTTCTCGCGAATTTGCGCGTGTCCAAATCTGTAGGCGCCATCAGAAATTCAACCGGAATAAATGGCTTTCCGAAAAAGCAACAAAGCTTCGGCCCAATCATCATCCTATTAATCAGGGTATCTTTACAACTAATAACTATATGATGAATAGAAGAAAGCAGCACGAAATAATGTAACTATACGGTCTCATCTCCTAGAGCAAAACGCAGCTCACGCGACTCGCTCCATGCCATGCGCAGCCCTCCCGCTACAGGCCTGCTTCCCATCAGCCGCACTGCCTTTATCCCCAGGCTCATATAGCTCGGAGCCTCTCCCGCTGGCCAGAGTTCGCGCAAAGGTCGTATCACGCCCTGATGATCAGGATGAAATACCCGCTCATCCCAGTACCTTGACCCCTGCGGAAACTCCGGATAATCCCGTATCGCATCCAGCGTCGATTCCAGAATGCGATGTTTCCAGGGCTCCGCATACTGGGGCATAAAGAGCACATGGCTGCGCCCTTCATACCGAATCTCATGGACAAAATCCGTAAATGTAGCCGCATTCGATAAATTAATGTTTGCATTCGGTTCAACCCCGTGGCGGTCGCCGCCCGAGATCAGCAGCTTTCCCCATTGTTTCGCCAGCTTCTTTACTGCCCGATTCTCCTCCCAATGACGTAATCCGTTCAACTCCAGCGCATGCATGAAGATATGGTTCGCCTCCATAAAGCTCTGCACTCGCTGCTGATGCCTGCCTTCCCCAATCAGATACAGGTCCCACATCGGATGATTGAAGACAATCAGCACATTCGGGAGCGCATGCAGCGCCGCCAGGATCTCCGTCAACTTTTTCTCATCCGGATTCGCCGTGTATTCCTCAAACACCCTCATCCACATCGCGCCGCTCTCACTCGGCAGGTTATGGATGCCGAGATGAAAAGCCTGATCGCCTCCGTAAGGCGCACTCCATTCAACAGAAACAGGAATATGGCGCGCCGAAGCCACAGTCCGCAGCAGCATCGGCGCATAGATGTTGTCGTGGTCTGTAATCGAAACCAGCGGCATGAGTCCCATACCTTGTATCTGCCGGCTCTCCAGATCAAACGCCAGACGAGGCGTTAGCGGCGGCGTCCAGTAAGCGGCAGCGTAATTGACAGGAGTATTGTGGCGCTCACGTGATCTTCTCTCCGCCTCGCGCAGCACAGGCCGCAGAAGGCGATACTGCGCCCCGAGATTGGCCAGAAAATCCAGTGTCTCCTTCGATTGATTGGTATGGCTGTGCAGGGAAACACCCGTCGAATAGCCCCGGCCAGCTTCCGGATCCTTCCACAGATATGAGATGCGCCTTAACTCGCCCATCTGGTCCTCCCCGTCCTGCGCAACCGCGCACAGGAGCTTGTTGAGGCCAGTATCAAAAATGCACCGTGAATGCGGCATTACGGTGTCAACAAAGGAAGGTCAAAAATGCGGCAGGAATCAGAGTGATCAGGGCGTTGAGAACTGTATTTGTTCCGATTACGGTTTTCGGAAAGGCTGGGAGGGCAAATTAACACAAAGACAATAATGAGTTTCTATTTAAGCGAGCCGGGGGTTTCCTTTAAAGCGTGTATAAGGAGGACTTAAGTCATAGCGGATGCCGGGCTCGTTCTGGTCGCGGTGATTGGAGAAGAAGATGGCGTCGCCCTGCTTAATCAAATAATCGGCGGTGCGCGCGGCGAGCGCCTGAATTGTCAGTCCGGGATTGGCTGAGCCTTGCGTGGGAAGAATGCTGCCGTCGCAGATGAAGAGGTTTGGGATGTCGTGTGTGCGTCCGAACTTATCAACAACTGAGCTGGAAGGATCGCTACCCATGCGGGCTGCGCCGACGAGGTGTGCATAACGGGACTCCTGCACGACTTGCTTTGCGCCAGCAGCCCACATCACTTCTATGACTTTCTTTTTGCCGAACTCGATGAGTTTCTTATCATTGTCGTGAAGATTGAAGGTGACTTTTGCGACACGCAGGCCGTACTGGTCTTTTTCTTCCGCCAATTCGACGCAATTGTCTTCCCAGGGAAGAATCTCGCCGAGAACGCCGAGCGTGGCCCAGTGGTTGTAGTCCATCATGACGCGGCGCAACCCCCATCCCCATGCACCCATGGCGGCGATCATTTGTTTGGCGAATGCGACTGGCAGAGGGCCAACTGTCTGAATTGCGAAGCCGCGCGCGAAATCTCGGCGCTTGTCGGTCTCGTAAAACTCCTCGGTCAGAGCGTGCGCAGGCGGCGCTTTGTAGAGGCGAATTAATTCGTCAAAACGTCCGGCGACAACATTGCCGGCCTGTGCCATTAAGTATTTGCCGAGTGTGCCACTGGAGTTTGCCAGGCCATGACGATGGCCGGGGCAGGCAGAGTTCAACAGCAGCCGCGGCGTTTCGATGGCATAACCCGAAACGATGACGGCGCGTGCGCGCTGGAAGTGCTCTTTACCTTCACGATCAAAATAGACGACGCCATCAACGCGGCCATCGTCGCGCAGGCTGATCCGGGACGCCATGCAGTGGGCACGAACCTCCGCGCCATGCGTGATGGCGTCGGGAACATGCGTGATGAGCGTACTGGCTTTCGCTCCGACCTTGCAGCCCTGCAGGCAGAAGCCGCGATAGATGCAATGCGGACGGTCTCCATGCGATGCAGACAAAATTGCGACGGGACCGCCGGCTACGGTGCGGATGCCGAGTTTGGTGCAGCCGCGTACGAGAACATCGCCGACACCACCAAGCGGATGCGGTCCGTAAGGATGCCCGTGAGGATCACCCCAGGGAAACCATGCCGGGCCTGCGATGGGGATTTCTCGCTCAAGCAATTCGTAATAGGGCTTCAAATCCCAATAGGAGATGGGCCAGTCCGCGCCAACACCATCTTCGGAATACACGCGGAAATCTGATGGATGGAAGCGCGGCGCAAATGCGGCCCAGTGGACAGAGCCGCCGCCTACGCCTTTGCCGCTGTTATTAGAGCCGAGGGCCAAAGGATCTTTGCCACCGGTGATGCGCAAGTCGTTCCAGTAAAGCTCGTGAGAACCTTTTTCATCGCTTACCCAGTCTTCTTCGGTATCCCAGAACGGTCCTGCTTCGAGGCCAACGACGCGAAAACCGGCGCGAGCGAGGCGCTGCACCAGCACGCCTCCGGCAGAACCAACGCCGACAATGCAGTAGTCGACAGCCTCGTTGTCGCGGAATTTTCGCATTGGAGTAGGCAGCGTCTGCATGGGGCCGAGGCGATGAACTTCGCGCTTCATCAGTGGCTGCCTCCGTGACCATGCACTGTGCCGTGTTCGGGCGCGCCTTCCTCATCGAGCGTAGATACAGAATCGACGGGCGCGCTCCATTCATACCGCTGCTCTTCTTTTTCCCAGGGTTCGGGCAGGCCGTTTTCGAGGCGCATGTATCCGCGGGGATAAGCAGGACCGCCGAAGCCAATCTCATCCCATGCCCACGGATGCGAGTAGTAGGCGGTGACACAATCCTCCATCAGCAGGCCCCAGAAGCGATGAATCGGCATCTGTTCCCATACCGGATGGGGCGGATCGGGTTTGCCGTCGTGGACTGACTTGAGAATGAGTTCCTGGCGGTGAACAGAAAGATCAATAAACGGCGCATGGAAACGCTGCTGCGCCATTTCATCAAAGGCTTTGAGCGCAAGCCGGTAGGCTTCGCGATCCGGCGGCATGCCTTCATAACGGAACCCATTCAGTTCGTTCTTATAGAGGCGTTGGTCGATAGCTGGAAGGATGGGAATCACGCGGGCTACCGCTCGATCGTCCTGCGGCAGAACGCGCGCGATGATGGCGTTAAGTAATTGCGCTTCATCTTCCGTGAAAAAACGGATTGGAGGAGTTTTATTTACACGGTCAACGACCGTACTGCGTGTGGCGTCATCCCACTTCTTCTGCTGCCCTAGCGTGCTGTAACCGGGATAATAGCCGGGCTGTTCGAGACCTTCGATTTCCTCGCCCGTTATGGAATTGAATGGAAGAGAACGCTTCGTGCTCATTTGCGCTCCCGACGTAAGAGGCTCGCCATCAGGCCGAGAAAGCCGCAGGCGGCGAAGAGCAGCGGCGCAAAAATCGGCGGCCCATAGATGATGTTGTAGAGTGGCTTTTTCATGCCTCCGGCTCTGCGCACTGTTCCGCGTGCATGGTAGAAGAAACCCGCAGCGCCATTTGCCAGCGCAAGCGCGGAGGCAACGGGAAGCGCTGTATTCGCGATTCGGCGGCTTTTGATTGCTCCTGCGCAAGCGGCCATCAGAACGGGCGTGAGAATGACGGGCGTCCATTGCGCCTTGTATCGGAAATTTGTTTTGTAGTGGGAGTAGAGAGCTTCGAATCCGCTGAAGAATGCCCACAGCATCGTCACCGTGGAGAGATGCTTTTGAAAGCGTCCGTTACAGAGGTCGATTCGCCAGCCTGATTTTTTTGGCACAAGTTCAGATGCGATTGCTTTGAGACTGCCGAGATCTTCTTCTCGACGGAGATAGGAAGCCATCAGTCCAAGATAGGCGCTGGTGCCGAATAGCAGCGGTGCGAATATCGGCGGTCCCATGACGATGTTGGTGACAGGAAGGCTCCAGCCTCCGGGCTTGCGCGCAACTCCGCGAACATGAAAGAAGAAGCCGATGATTCCATCCGCGAGCGTAACGATACTTACTGCGCGGAGGATAACGCGCGCTGCCCACCTGCTGAAAAATGCGGAGAGTCCGGCGCCGGCGAGCGCTCCGCTCAATACAACCGGCGTGTACATGATGGGATTGCTGTAGCTGCCTTTGTAATGCTCGTAACCGACTTCGAGTCCACTGGCCACGCTGGTGACTGCGACAACGAGAGAAAGGCTGCGCTGAAAGCAGCCCGTGCGGATGTGTTCGAGCGTGCTGGCTGCAGCTGCGCTCGCAGGCGCGGGCAGATAGCGTCGGGAAACTCGCTCCAATTCTCTTGTCAGAACAAAACTCATGCGAATTCGCCCCTCTCGGGGATCAATACGTATAGATCGGAAACCATGAAAGCTCCTCAGGCTGCATAACGTTTGGCGTCTTTGCGTTTGAAGGTCAGTCCCAGACCGGGCGCTGATCGATCGGGCTCAAGATGTCCCTTTTCGGCTGCAATAAAGCCATCGAAGAGCATTGATTCGATGCGGACGTGGTCGTGGAAATACTCCACATGACGAAAATTCGGCACTGCACAGGCTACATGCATATGCAGCGTCGGCGCGCAATGCGCGGAGAGAGGGCAGCCGAAGCTTGCGGCTATCGCGGCACCTTGCAGGAAGCCGGTGAAGCCTTTGCATCGGGTGGCGTCGAGTTGTAACACGTCTACGGCTTCTGCTTCCAGCATTCGTCTGAAGTAGAGCGAGTCATAGCCGTATTCGCCGGCTGCAATGTCCATGCCGAGTGGAGCTGCGTCGCGGACGCGATGGAGATCGACAAGATAATCGGAGCTTACCGGCTCCTCAAACCATGTCACGTTGCTTTCGGCAAATTTGTGAGCCAATGTTATCGCCTGCTTTGCGCTGAATGCGCCGTTTGCATCCACAAAGAGCGCGACATCTGAGCCAATTGCATTCCGAGCGATACGAACGCGCTCCGGGTCAGCATCAGGATTGGAGCCGATCTTCATCTTCACGCTCCTGATTCCACTCTGTGCCCATACCGACAGTTGTTCGGCGAGCTTCGCATTTGGATAAGAGGTGAATCCGCCGCTTCCGTACACAGCAACCCTCGGCTGCATGCTTCCGAGCAGATGCGCGACAGAACATCCGAGTAAACGCGCCTTCAAATCCCATAGCGCTACATCGAGCGCAGAAATTGCCATCGAGGCGACTCCGCGGCTTCCATCGTTACGCACCTGTTGAATCAGGGCGGCATGTAATCGCGGAATATCAAAAGGCGATTCGCGCAGCAGGCATTTATCTCCGATGTGCTGCGCAACACTGCCGACAGCTCTATGTCCATAGGTATATCCAATGCCAGTTTCACCGCCGGCTTTTATTTCCGTCAGAACCAGCGTGGTCGAGTCCCAACAGAACGTGCCATCCGCTTCCGGCGCATCCGTCGGGATGGTGTAAGCGGACACGGCAATTTCTTCGATGCATGGCTGCGACAGCCCCATGAACAGAAGCCTTTCCAGCGGCAGATAAATCTTGATCAGACCAGTTCGCGCACACGGTCATGCGCATTCGTCAACGCAATCTTCGTCCGGTTCGGCTCACCTCGCACCAGCGCTTCAGCAAACTTCAAGGCTTGAGAAGCTTTTACCTTTGCCGGCATTGGTGGCGTGAACTGGTCGACGACTGCTTCAACCAGCGCAGGCCCTGGCCGATTCACCACGCCATCAAGTTGTGATCCGCAACTCGCAGGGTCTTCGATCTGAATTGCTTCGATTCCTGCACCGCGAGCGATGGTCACAAAATCGGCAGGATAAAGATCGCAGGCGTATTCCGGATTGCCGAGAAAGACCATCTGCTCCCATTTGATTTGGCCCAGCGTGTTGTTCTTGATGACGATGATCTTGATATTGAGCTTGTAAGCCGCTACGGTGATGAGCTCGCCCATCAGCATGCTCAAACCGCCATCGCCGATGATGCAGTAGACAGGCCGGTCAGGATAAGCAACGGCTGCGGCTATTGCGTAAGGAAGCCCACAAGCCATAGTCGCCAGATTTCCGGAACAGCTATGTTTCTGTCCGCGCAGCGCGGGAACGTAACGCGCCCACCATGTAGTGATGGTTCCGGAATCTGAAGTAACAATCGCATTTGCGGGGATGCGTTTGCCAAGCTCCCATCCCACGACTTGCGGCTTCATCGGCTTATCGCCGAATGTGCCCCGTTCCTCCATGAGTTTTTGCCATTCGGCCTTGCCCTTTTGCGCTTTTTCCAGGAAGCCTTTGTCATGTTTTTTCAGCAATGGAATAAGCGCTCGCAGACAATTCTTCGAGTCGCCCACCAGGCCTACATCAGCCGGATAACGCAGGCTGATGCGCTGCGGATCGATTTCAATCTGCACGCATTTGACTGAGCCCGGCGCGGGCAGAAATTCAATGTAGGGAAACGAACTGCCTACCATGAAGAGCGTGTCGCATCCCTCCAAAGCATCTTGCGAAGGCTCAGTTCCAAGGAGACCGATACCGCCTGTGGTGTAAGGACTGTCGTCAGGAACTGCGGCTTTTCCGAGCAATGCTTTGATGACAGGAGCGCCAAGAATTTCGGCCACTTCTTCCAGTTCCTGTGTTGCGTGCAGTGCGCCTTGTCCGGCGAGGATGGCGATCTTCTTTCCTCGATTGAGGATGTCTGCTGCGTGTTCCAGCTCAATTCGTGATGGCAACTGCTCAAAGTACGCCGGCACCGCCGACGTATGGTGGATGGGGTTTCTCTCGGAACGTCCTTTCTTGATCTCCTGCACCTGCACGTCAACCGGAATGGTGATGTGGGCCACCCCGCGGCAGGTAAGCGCAGTACGAATGGCCAGATCGGCGACGCTCTCCATATGCGCGCCGCTCATGACCCGCTCGTTGTAGACGGCCACGTCCATAAAAAGCTTGTCGAGCGCCACATCCTGTTGAGTAAAAGTGCCGATAAGATCGCTGTGCTGGAGACCAGTGATCGCCAGCACGGGGGCCTGGTCCATCTTCGCGTCATACAAGCCGTTCAGCAGATGGATTCCGCCTGGCCCGGATGTTGCGATGCAGACTCCAAGGCGTCCTGTGAACTTTGCATAAGCGCAGGCCATGAAAGCGGCGGCTTCTTCATGGCGCACATGGATAAAACGAATTTTGTCCTTTTGTTTGCGCAGGGCCTCAAAGACTCCATTGATGCCGTCGCCGGGCAGGCCGAATATGGTGTCGACTCCCCATGCCATTAAGCGTTCAACAAGAACATCCGATGCATCAGTCACAGTCGCGCTCCCCACACAAAAATTTCGTCCAGATACAAGCTTGGACGCAGATTTTACGCTGTGAGGTTTTCCTGTGATGGCTCCAATGATTCAAACAGCATCAGATAACTCTGAGGAGACCCGTCATGCCGCGCACATCACGACATCCCGATCCGAAACAAGCGGGCAAAAAGCCGCCATACAGTCCACGGAAACATAAGCCGCCTGGACAGGAAGCGGAGATGGAGCCGAAAGCAGATCACGGGGAAGAAAGTTACGAAGGGAATTCGCGCCTGAAGGACAAAGCCGCCATTATTACCGGAGGCGACAGCGGCATTGGGCGGGCCGTGGCCATCGCATTCGCGCGGGAAGGGGCCGATATTGTCCTGAGCTACACGCGGGAAGAAGAGGCGGATGCGCAGGAGACGGCAAGGTGGGTGCAACAGGCCGGACGCAAGGCGGTACTCGCGGCCGGAGACATCCAGAAGAGGCAGCATGCTCAGACGCTCGTTGCGAAGGCCATGAAAGCATTCGGACATCTGGATATCGTTATTAATAATGCAGCCTTTCAGCGGACGTACGATGACATTGCCGATGTTCCCGAGGATGAATTCGACCGCACCTTCCGCACTAATGTTTATGGGACATTCTTTCTATGTCAGGCGGCGCTGAAAGAAATGACGAAAGGCGGGTCCATTGTGAATACCTGCTCTATTCAGGCATTTGATCCCAGCCCGCAATTGCTTGCTTATGCCGCTACGAAAGCAGCGCTGGTGAATTTCACGAAGAGCCTGGCAAAGGCAGCTGCTAAACAAAGCGTTCGGGTGAACGGGGTTGCGCCTGGACCCGTGTGGACGCCACTGATTCCTTCAACCATGCCTGCCGAAAAGGTGAAAACGTTCGGCAGCGACACGGCATTTGAACGGGCAGCACAGCCTGCTGAGATGGCTCCCCTTTATGTCTTCCTTGCATCGCAGGACGCCACATATGTGACGGGTGAGATATTTGGCGCTACGGGCGGGCAGACTCCTTATTAAAATTGGCTGCTTCAGGGCTGGAGAATAAGATGTCTCCAGATGAGCGCGCGCAAAATTGTCCATATCGACATGGACGCGTTCTATGCTTCTGTGGAGCAACGCGATGATCCGAAGCTGCGGGGCAGGCCCGTTGTCGTGGCATGGCGGGGAAACCGCTCGGTTGTTTGCGCGGCTTCGTATGAGGCAAGGAGTTTCGGCGTACGGTCAGCCATGCCGGCGGTTCGCGCTGAACGCCTGTGTCCGGATGCCATCTTTATTCCGCCGGACTTTCCACGCTATCGCGCCGTCTCGCGCAGCGTGCGGGGAATTCTGCAGCGTCACACAGATTTGATTGAGCCGTTGTCTCTCGATGAAGCATATCTCGATGTCACCGAAAATAAAACCGGATTGCCGACAGCGACTCGTGTGGCGCGAATGATCCGTCAACAGATTCGCGAAGAACTGAATCTGACGGCTTCAGCGGGCGTGGCCCCAAATAAATTTCTGGCCAAGATTGCTTCGGACTGGCGCAAGCCGGATGGTTTGTTTGTCATTCAGCCGGAAGAGGTAGAGGCATTTCTGACGCCGCTTCCTGTGGGACGCATTCCGGGGGTGGGCAAAGTCACCGGCAAACGGCTGGAGGACATAGGAATCAAGACGGTGGGCGATTTACGCGCTCTGGAGCCATCAATTCTGGAAAGCAATTTTGGACGTTACGGCATCCGACTCTATGAGCTGGCCCGTGGCATCGATCATAGCCCTGTTGTTCCGGATCGGCCCACAAAATCCATTTCCGCTGAAGACACATTTGAAAAAGATGTTGCATTAGACGAGACCGAACCGATAATTCGCCGTCTTGCCGAGAAAGTATGGGCAGCTTCGCGCAAAGAATCACGAATTGCGCGCACAGTCGTTCTAAAACTGAAGACGAAGGAATTCAACATCCTGACCCGCAGCCATACGCCTGTTTCTCCTCCAGCTTCAGCAGAAGAATTGACCAATATTGCCTTGTCCCTGCTCGCGCGTGTCCATCTGGAACGGGATCAGCTTTTTCGGCTGGCAGGTGTGGGATTGAGCAATTTTCGTGAGGCCGAAGGTTTGGACGGACAGTCAATTCTTTTCGCAAACGATGTTGCCGAGTCGGATGCCAACAATGCAAGCTGATATCCATGCCTGAGTTGCCGGACATTGCTGCCTATATCAGCGCGCTGGAGACGCGCATTGTCGGACAGCCGCTGGAGCATGTTCGGATTGCGAGCGCCTTTCTGCTGCGCACGGCGCACCCCCCGGTAAAAGATGTGGAAGGCCATGCAGTGCGTGAGCTGCGGCGCATCGGTAAACGCATTGCTATCGGATTCGATAACGATCTCTGGCTGGTTCTGCACCTGATGATTGCGGGAAGGCTTCATTGGAAGGCTGCGGGTGCGAAGCTGGCTGGAAGAAATAATCTCGCTGCATTCGATTTCCCCACCGGCTCTCTGGTCCTTACCGAAGCAGGCACAAAGCGGCGTGCGTCTCTGTATGTCTTTTCCGGAGAAGAGGGTCTGCGCGACATCGATCCGGGAGGCATCGAGGTTTTTTCGAGCGACCTGGATTCGTTTCGCAGTGCACTCACGGCTGAGAACCGTACACTCAAGCGGGCGCTTACTGATCCCCGCATCGTAAGCGGAATTGGCAATGCCTATTCCGATGAAATTCTGCATGCGGCGCAACTATCTCCTTTGACGCTTACCCATAAGCTGCAACCAGAGGAATGGGAACGGCTGTTCGCGGCAACACGCGAAACGCTGCAGCTCTGGATTGACCGCCTGCAAGCTGAGGCAAAGACAGGGTTTCCGGAAAAAGTAACGGCGTTTCGCAAAGATATGGCGGTGCACGGGCGCTTCGGGGAGCCTTGTCCGCGATGCGGCGAAAAGGTGCAGCGCATCCGCTATGCGGATAACGAGACGAATTACTGCGCCCAATGCCAGACAGGCGGCAAAGTTCTTGCGGACCGGAGCTTGTCGCGGCTGCTGGGAGCGGATTGGCCGCGCACGCTGGACGAACTGGAAGCACTGAAGCGCCGCTGAAGCATCTTACAAAGTATGCCGATGGCGATCAGGGAAAGCGCTGCTCCATTTGTGCCAAAGGACCGAACATTACCCGTTCTGCAGGAAGCGGTCCAGCACTGTCAGGGTTATGACCTCTTTATCAATGCCACGCAGGCTGTTTTTGGGGGACTGGAAACCAGGGACAAAGCGAAGCAGCCAAAAGTCGAGATCATGATGATCGGCGAGCAGCCGGGCGACCAGGAAGACAAGCAAGGCTGTCCATTTGTTGGCCCTGCCGGAAAGCTGCCGGATAAATGCCTTGAGGAAGCCAACATTGACCGCCGAAAAGTCTATGTCACGAATGCCGTCAAGCACTTCAAGTGGGAGCCGCGAGGAAAGCGCCGCATCCATAAGAAACCCAACATGAAAGAAATCCATGCCTGCCGTCCTTGGCTGAATGCGGAAGTTGAGACAGTTCGGCTAGAGCTGATTGTTTGTCTCGGGGCTACGCCGCGCAATCGCTGCTTGGGTCGAAGTTCAAAATTACGCAATCGCATGGCAAACTTCAGCGGACGGAAGGACTGCCGCCGATCATTGCAACGCTGCATCCCTCAGCGATTTTGCGGGCCCAGACGGACGAGGATCGTGAGCGCGACAGGAATATCTTTCTTGTCGATCTGAGGCAGGCGACCGCGTTTCTGAAGCATTGAATTGTCGTGTTTTTGTCATCTGATTGTCATTTCCCGCAATCACATCCGCCAAATCTGTTTATTTTTCGGCCGAAAATGGTAAAAACGTTGTCGGATTGTAATTATTTGCGGTATTTGGACAAACAGATGGGCACGATTTTAGTGATCGAAGATGATGCGCGGATACAAAAGGCGGTACAGCGCCTGTTTGCATCCGAAGGATACGACATCAAGAGCTCGACCGATGGAAAGCAGGGGCTGGAAATTTTCCATGGCTCCAGTCCGGACGCGGTTGTCCTTGATCTGATGCTTCCCAGCATGTCCGGGCGTGAGATATGCAAGTCGATGAAGCAAAGCTCGCCGGATACACCCGTTGTGGTGCTGAGCGCCATTTCTGAAGTTGCGGATAAGGTGCTGCTGCTGGAACTTGGCGCGGACGACTACATCACCAAGCCATTCAGCCCGCGAGAGTTGCTGGCGCGTGTGCAGGCAGCTATACGTCGCGCCAAGCGTTCCCGCCCGGGCGCAGCAGCAGCGTTTGGCGATGTGCAAGTGGACTTCGCCCGGATGCAGGTGACCAAAGGCGGTAAACCAATACCGCTTACAGCGCATGAATTCAAGCTGCTGCGGTTTTTCCTGGAGAACTCCGAACGGGTGCTCAGTCGCGAAGAGCTGCTGAATCAGGTCTGGGGTTATAACTTCTATCCTTCGACCAGGACAGTCGATAACCAGATGCTCAAACTGCGCCAGAAGCTTGAGGCCGATCCTGCTAACCCTATTCATTTCTGTACTGTCCACGGAGTAGGCTACAGGTTTGTACCGAGTCCGCAGGCCCAGGCGTAACCGGACGAGAAACAGGAGGCGAAGCTCAAGTGGCGATGCGCATGCGAACGACACTTTTGCTGAGCCTGGTATCGGTATCGTTTGGATTAGCAGCGTTAAGCCTCCTGGCAGTACACACAATTGTCGTGAAGCAGATACGCGATGGAATCTCTTCTGACCTCGAGCGTTCGATTGTTACCTTTCAGAATCTTCAGACACAACGTCGCCAGATGCTTTCGCGCGAAGCCTCTTTGCTTGCTGATTTGCCTGTTCTCAAGTCGCTCATGACCACGCAGGACGCGCCCACTATTCGCGATGGCGCGGAAGACTTTTATCGCCTGAGCGGATGCGAGTTCTTTGCTCTTGCCGATGCCAACGGCAATCTTATCGCGCTCTTTCAGCATGGTGTTCCATGGAATGGAACAAAAGACATCAGCGAAACTGTCTTCACTTCTGCTGAAGCGCATTATGTTTTTCGCGCCGGGCAACTCTATGAAGTTTCGTCGCAGCCCTTATATTTCGGATCAGAAATTTCAGGCACAAAGCTGGGCTATGTGGCGGTCGGTTATGCAGTGAATAACCAAGTCATAAAAGAAGTAAGCGAAGCAGCAGCCGCTGAAGTTACTTTTTTTGCGAACGGAGCAATCGTAGCAACAACACTGGACGCGAAGCATCGACAGGCTAGCCTGAATCAGAAGGAAACACTTCTGAATCCTCCATCGCGCAGCGCCGATTTATGGCTGAATCGTGAGCACTACATTCAGGCATCGGTAAAGCTGTCACGTCCGGGAGATCCGCTGGTCCAGCTGGTTGTCCTTAAATCTTATGATCAGGCGAGCCGTTATCTCACACGCCTCAATCACCTGCTCATCACGCTGGTTGCTATTGTTCTCTTTATAAGCGGCGCGCTTGCGATTTATATTTCGCGGACCATCACCCTTCCGCTGGAGAGGCTTGTGCTGGGAGCGCGCGCGCTGGGCGCCGGCAATTTTGATTATCCGTTCCAGAACAAGGGAGCTACAGAAATACAGGAGCTGAGTACAGCCTTTGACCGGATGCGCCTGCGCCTGCAGAAGTCACAACAAGAGCTGCTTGCATCTGAACGGCTCGCCACAATCGGAAGAATGGCCAGCTCCATTTCGCATGACCTTCGGCATTACTTGTCTGCCGTATACGCAAATGCCGAATTCCTGGGATATGAGACCGTAACCCCTGCTGAACGCGCTGAGCTGCTTGCTGAAGTTCGTTTAGGTGTGGATGGAATGACGGAATTAATTGACTCTTTGCTGTTGTTCAGCCGAACCGGGCAGGCCCTGCAACCGGCTTATGAGTCGCTGTCTTTTCTGATTGACCGCGCCCTCCAGATGGTCCGTGCGCATCCGGATGCAAAAGAGGTAAATTTCGTATTCGGCGAGATGCCGCAGATTGAAATCTGGATGGACGCGCTGAAGATTGAGCGCGCGATTTACAATCTTCTCCTCAACGGATATCAGGCGGCAAAGCTCACAGCAGATCAGCCCACGGTACAAATTTCCGTCTCGGAAACTGAAGAATGGATCAGGGTCTATGTCACGGATAATGGCCCCGGTGTGCCGGATTCCATTCGGGTCACGCTCTTTCAGCCATTTGTAAGCGAAGGCAAGCAGGGCGGCGCAGGCCTGGGCCTCACGCTGGCAAACAAGATCGCAGAAGAGCATGGCGGAAAGGTAACGCTCGAAGAATCCCGTCCCGGACGAACAGTTTTTTCACTTTCGCTCGCGAAGGCTGTATTGAAAAAAATTGCTGAATCAGTCCAGCACTCCGAAACAACGGTAACGCCTCGTTAGAACGGCTTTTGGCTTGTTCAAGGATGCCACAATGAATCGCGAATCGAGATACAGTCACAGCGTCATATTTGCGCTTGCAGTGTTTCTTGGCGCAGGCATGAGCGAAGCGCAGCAAAACGATGCTCATACCCATCCTCCTCCGGATGCAAACTATGTTGGCCAAATGGAGCAGCGCATGGACCAGCTGATGGGCGCTTTGGATAACATGCGCCGGCAACTGGACCAATCTCAGCATGAAATGGAGCAGATGCGCGTGGAGGTGCAGCAGTTGCGGGCACAACTCGCGCAGGGTCATCCGAATGAAGCGCCGGCGCAGGCTGCTTCTGATCTGCAGGCCAGCGTACAGCAGTTGCGCGAAGATACGGATGTGCTGAAGGCAGAAGTGAAGCAGCACGACCAGACAAAAGTTGAGAGCTTGTCGAAATATCCTGTGCGCATCTCTGGAATGCTGCTCTTCACCTCGCTTCTAAACAGCGGCACCGTTGACGACATCGACCTGCCTCTTATTGCGTCTCCACATTATGGAACCAGGCCTCAGGGCAGCCTCAGCGCGACAGCGCGGCAGACAGTTCTTGGATTAGAAGCTGAAGGCCCTTCTCTTTGGGACGGTCGTTCCTCAGCGGATATCAGTGTCGACTTCTTCGGCGGCATCCCATATGCCGATTACACAACCAGCGCCGGATTGCTGCGTTTGCGAACGGCCCATGCAAATCTGGATTGGTCCCGCCGATCCCTGATTGCTGCCTTTGACAGGCCGCTTGTCTCGCCTTTGCAACCCACATCTTTTCTGAGCATAGGCGAGCCGGCACTGGCCTGGTCCGGTAATTTGTGGACATGGCTGCCGCAGCTCCAGTTCAAGGACGGCTCTTTATTGTCGGACAAGAAGCTGGGGCTCGAAGCTGGTTTGATCGATGTGGCAGCTCCCGGCCCCCCCGCAATGAATGGTTTGCGTTCTCCCAGTCCATCAGAGCAAAGCCATCAACCCGGATATGAAGCCAGGCTGAGTTCTTCTCTTCCTTTCGGAGACCGCACATTCGAATTTGGCGCAGGAGGTTATTACAGCCGGCAATCTTATTCCCGCGGACGCCATCTCGACGCGTGGACTGGAACCTTAGACTGGAAAATTCCCTTAATGCAGCGGCTGGAGCTTTCAGGTGAATTTTATCGCGGACGCGGAGTGGGCGGTCTCGGCGGCGGCGCTTTTAAGGATTACGTGACCTACAACGATTACTTGGATTTGCGTGGATTGAATGACGAAGGCGGATGGGGGCAAGTAAAAATAAAATTTGCGCGCTCACTGGAAACCAATTTTGCATTAGGTATGGACAATGCTTTTGCTCACGATCTCCGCGGCTCTGATCTCGAATTTGAGCAGAATAACTACTTGAATCTGGCGCGAAATCGCACAGCGTTTGCCAACGTGATCTATCGCCCCAGGACATACCTGCTCTTATCCGCGGAGTATCGCAATATTTATAGCTGGCCGATTGCAGGTCAGAATAACTCGAACCACAGCCTCGGCCTGGCTGCAGGATATTTCTTCTAGCATGTTCTCTGAAAAATTATGTTCCGTGCGGATTGCCTCCGCTTTCCTGATGCTGCTTTTCGGCGGGCCTGCTCATTCCCAGTCCGTAGATGTGACTGCTCAGGTTGAGATGACGCGAGCCAATCAACAAAAAGCAGTCCACGATCAATCATCCGGCGTGGTGATCTGGCTTGATCCTGTGTCGCAGAATGTTTCTGCTGCGAAGCCGGGACATTTTCGTCTGGAGCAGAAAGACAAGAGCTTTCATCCGCATCTGCTGGTTGTGCCTCTGGGCAGCCTGGTGGACTTTCCGAACCTGGATCCCTTCTTTCACAACGTGTTCTCGCAGTTCAACGGAAAACGGTTCGATCTTGGACTGTATGAAGAGGGCAGCAACAGGACGGTGCGTTTTGATCACGAAGGCGTGTCCTATATCTTCTGCAACATTCATCCACAGATGAGCGCCGTGATCATCAGCCTCTCGACGCCATATTTTGCCATCTCTTCGCCGAAGGGAGTCCTTGTACTGCACGACGTCCCCCCGGCTACCTACGAGATGCACATGTGGGCTGAAGGAGTAGATGCCAAACAGTTGAGCGCTTTGACGCGTCGCGTGGAGATAGGTCCGTCTCAAACCAATCTTGGGAGCTTCCAATTAGTCGAAAACGGCGTACCCGCGCACAAAAATAAATACGGGCAGGACTACTTTCCTGATCGACAAGCTACGTATTAAAGCCTGGATCCTTGATAAGCATTTAAAAAGACGCGGCAGGAACGCCTGGAATTAGAACACATTATCGAGATTCTCTTCCTGCCTGCGAATCATTAGAATGACCGGCCTTCTCTTTTATCTGTGCATTTCATCGAGTGCCGCGGCAAATTCTGGCATCAGCATGGTCTGGTCGCGGTCGGGACCGGTGGAGATCATGCCGATCTTTGCGCCGGATTCTTTTTCGAGGAAGCGCAGATAGTCCTGCGCAATCTTCGGCAGCTTATTGAACTCGGTGATGCCCTCGGTCGATTCCTTCCAGCCTTTGAGCCTGGTGTAGACGCATTCAATCGATTCGAGGCCGCGCACGTCGGCGGGCATGGTATCGATGAGTTTACCGTTGACCTTATAGCCGGTACATACGGGGATCTCGTCGAGCGCATCGAGCACATCGAGCTTCGTTACGACAAGCCATTCGGTTCCATTGATCTGGTTCGAATAGCGCAGCAGCGGCAGGTCGAGCCAGCCACAGCGGCGCGGGCGTCCGGTGACGGCGCCGAACTCTTGTCCGCGAGCGCGGAGAATCTCGCCGAATTCATCGAAGATTTCGGTCGGGAAGGGACCTTCGCCGACGCGGGTGACATAGGCCTTTGTTACTCCGATGACAGTACCGATGCGCGTGGGGCCGACGCCGGTTCCGGTGACAGCGCCTCCGGCGGTTGCGGAAGATGAAGTCACGAACGGATATGTTCCGTGATCAATGTCGAGCATGGTGCCCTGTGCGCCCTCAAACATCACACTGCCACCCTCATCAATCGCTTTGTTGAGGAGCGATGCAGTGTCCGTCACGAAGGGCGCGATCTGCTCGGCGGCATGCGCGTACTCGTCGTACATCTTGGCCGGATCAAGAGGCTTGGCGCCGAAGAGCGCATTCGCGATAGTGTTCTTTTCGTGGCAGGCGTTCTCGATGTGTGTCTTGAGCAGGTTGGTGTTGAGCAGATCGATAACGCGAAGGCCATTGCGGGCCATTTTGTCTTCATAAGCAGGGCCAATGCCGCGGCTGGTAGTGCCGATCTTCTGGCGCCCGGGAGCGCTTTCGGCGGCGAGCTCGATCATGCGGTGGTATTCGAGGATGACCTGCGCGCGGTTGGACACAAAAAGCTGCTGGTCGACATTGATACCGAGGTCGCGCAACTTACCCACTTCCTTCAGGAAGGCGAGAGGGTCAAGGACGACTCCATTGCCGATGACGGCTTTGCTGGTCGGCCTCAGGATGCCGCAGGGAATGAGTTGGAGGATGAACTTCTGGCCGCCGATAATAACGGTGTGTCCGGCGTTGTGACCGCCGGCGTAGCGGGCCACGACGGAAAAGCGTTCCGAGAGTACGTCAACGATCTTGCCTTTACCTTCATCGCCCCATTGGGCGCCGAGAACGACTGCTGTTTTTGCTCGCATTTTATCTTGCCTGCTTTGCACACGCTGCCCATGCGCTATGACACCGGGCCTGTGTCGGGTAATCGAAACTTAATGATATACGCTGAGGAACCGCTCTCAAAAATCAGGACTTAGGTTAATCTTGTGGTGCGAGGTGCGGTGATGCAGCGGATGATGATTTGCGCTATGGCTATGTGTCTGTCTCCAATGGCGATGTTTGGCCAGGCAACAACGGCAAACCCCTTGTCGGCTGAGGTGCAGGCCCGATATGAGCAGGTGAAGGGATTCGTGATCAAAGCGGCAGAAAATATGCCTGCCGAAAACTACAGCTATAAGCCTACTCCGGATATTCGAAGCTTCGCCCGCGTGGTGAATCATGTGACCGAAGCGCAGTTCCACAGTTGTGGTGCGCTGAACGGCGCAACAGAAGCTAAACCTGCGCCACCTGAGACAGCGGACAAAACAACGATAGTAAATGCGCTGAAGGCTTCATTCGCGGAATGCGACAAGGCATTCGGAGCCCTGACCGATGCTCATTTGGCCGAGATGATGGATATTGGGGGCAGGAAGCGCTCTCAAATGGGACTGGCCTGGGGAACTGTCTCGCATGATAACGAACAGTACGCAACGCTGGCGTTGTATATGCGCCTGAAAGGGCTGACGCCCCCAAGCAGCGAGAAGTAGTCGGAAACGGTTGTTGAAGGCCCGCGCTTCCGGGCCTCAAATGCTTGCGAATCAGTGGGATGGCGGAACGTATTCTTTTGGCAGTTCTGAGCCTTCTCCGAAGAAGTACCGGTCCATCTGCTCAACGAGAAACTCCTGCGCCTGCGGGGTCCAGGGCTGCAAGCGGTATTCATTAAGCAGCATCTTCTGATGCTCCAGCCATTCCTGCCAGGCTTTTTTCGAGACATTGTGGTAAATCTTGTTGCCAAAATCGCTGTCAAAGGGCGGCTCGTCCAGGCCCTCCATTTCCTGCTTGTAACGCGAACAAAAGACCATGTGTGGCATGTGTCAGAATTACCTTTCTCTTCTATTGTAAAGCGGGCCAGTAAGTTAGCGAATCGGCAAGTCAGTTCGTGCTTTGGGTGCCCCATGTCTCGATTTTGAGACATGGGATTATAAACGGGCGAATTACTTGCGGCCTTTCTTCCTTCCTGTGAATCGTTTTTGTTTGCGGGTTTGCTGTTGCATGCTGTGCTTTGTTCTCTGTTTGTGAGACTTTGCGGCCTTTTGCTTTTCCTTTTTCTGCGTGGCGGGTTTGGAAGGCTTTTCTCCGGTTTCGACTTCCAGGATAGAGAACTGTAAACGGCGCTCGACGGCATCCACGCGGTCGAGCACGACACGCACCCGCTGGCCAAAGGTGAATTTACGGCCCCAGCGCTCGCCGATGATCTGGCGGGTGTTTTCGCGGTAGGTGTAATAGTCGCCGTCGAACTGGCCGAGGGTCTGGATAGGGATGAGGCCTTCGATGAAGAGGTCGTCTAGTTCGACGAAGAGCCCGTATTTCGTGGCGCTCAGGATCATGGCGCTGAAATCTTCGCCCACACGGTCGGCCATGAACTTCGCCTTCTTCCACTCGACCAGCTCGCGCTCCGCCTCGGCAGCGCGGCGCTCGTTCTCGCTTGACTCCTGCGCGATGGCGGCCAGTTCTGTTCCCGAAATCGGGGATTCTGCTTCTCCGCGATGATGACGGCCTGTTGTCTGATTCCATGATGAGGAGGGCAACGCATGCGGTTCGCCGGAAAGGAGCCTGCCTTCGCCACTTACACCTTCTGCCAGCAGCACTTTAGCAATGCGATGCACAATGAGATCGGGGTAACGGCGTATGGGCGAGGTGAAATGCGTGTAGCAGGGTGCTGCCAGAGCGAAATGCCCCTCGTTCTTCTCGCTGTATCGCGCCTGCCTGAGCGAGCGCAGCATCAGGTAAGACAGGATGCGCTCTTCGGGTTTGCCCGCGATTTTCGCAGTCAACTTCTGATACATACGTGGCGTAACGGCTATGTCTTCCGGCACCTCATGCTGGCGCGGGTTGCGTCCACCCCCGCGGCGCTGCTCGCGTCGGTCGGATTTCATCTCAAATTTACGCACAGGCAGGTTGCCAATACCGAGTGAATAGCCAAAGGTTGCCGCAGTCTCCTCAAATTCGACAACACGCCGAGGCTCAGGCTTCTCGTGGATGCGGTAGATGGAATCGACACCGAGGCTCTCGATCCACGAAGCAACACATTCGTTGGCAGCCAGCATGAATTCTTCAATCAGCCGGTGCGCCCAGTTGCGCTCGGAGCGCGTGACGCTCTTCATAGCCCCGAACTCGTCAAATTCAATGATCGGCTCAGGCAGGTCGAAGTCAATGGAACCGCGGCGCTCGCGCTTCTTGTTCAGAATCAGCGCCACGCGGTGCATGCGCTCGAATTCGGGAACAAGCTCTGCAAATTCCCTGCGGACATCCTCGTCGTCCTCAAGAATGGCGTGGACCTGCGTATAGGTCATGCGGCGCGCTGAGCGGATGACGCCTTCGGTGATCTCGTAGCTGAGCACCTTACCCTGATGGTCGATCTGCATCAGGCAGGAGAGCACCAGCCGGTCTTCATTCGGCCGCAGGCTGCAGATGTCGGTCGAAAGCTCCTGCGGCAGCATAGGAATTGCGCGGTCTGGAAAATAGACGGAATTGCCGCGCAGCCTCGCTTCGAGGTCGAGCGACGTTTCCGGCTGGACGTAGTGGGCCACGTCGGCAATGTGCACCTGTAACTCAAAGCCGCCGCGATGCTCTCGCACCAGAACAGCATCATCGAAGTCGCGGGCAGTTTCGCCATCGATGGTGACGATGGGCAGATCGCGAAAATCACGTCTCTCTGCCACGATCTCCGGATCGAGATAAGCTGCGGCGCGGGCCTCTTCGAGCACATTTTCAGGAAAGACATGCGGCAGGTGATGCTTACGGATAACGATCTCGACATCGACACCAAAGTCATCTTCATGCCCCAGAACCTCAATGACGCGGCCACGTGCTGTACGCGTGGGCGTAGGCCATTCCGTGATCTCGACATCGACAACCAGGCCTTCGAGGTCACCATATGTCTGCCGTTTGGTTTCTTCGCCCAGGATGCGATGTGCAGTGCTCTTTGCTGATTGAGGCGAGGGCAGTTCTTCCCCGAAGGGGATGAGAACAGGCTGGCTCATGCGCTCGTCAAAGGGAATCACTGTGTGTCCCTGCGCCCGCTCACTCTTTGCGTAGTGGAAGGTCCCCACAACGGTAGGATTTTTGCGCGTCAGCACGCGCGCGATGCGTCCCAGACGGCGTCCATCGGCGCGTGGCGGGGCAAGTTCGACCAGCACCTGATCGCCCTGCATGGCTCCGCTCAGTTCATTCGGAGGAATGAAAATATCGTCTTCGCCACCCTTCGCTCTGTCAGAAGGGCGGACAAAACCGAAGCCGTCGCGGTGAAGATCAAGTCGGCCGGCGACCAGATTATCACGGGTCTTTATGGCCTTTGGAAGGGCCCAGTAGTCGCGATCCACTTTGACCAATTCTCCACGTGCCGTGAGCCGCGCCAGGTGCTCCAGAAGCAGGCGGCGCTCGCGTCCACCGCCGAGGCCAAACTCCCGAACAAGCTGTTTGTAACCGGCTTTTTGACCAGCAGAGCGCTCAATATGGCGGATCAATTCACGGTCGGTCATGAGAAATGGCCTCTTTCAGACGATATCAGGATGGCCCGATGCCGATTTGAGGTCCATTTATGCACACATTCCGCAGAAAAGATTGCGAATGGGGTGCAATTTTCAAGCGTCCGTGTTTAAGATGCAGACAGCAGCCCTGACTGCGCGGATTCGAGGCGAAAGCCCCGAATGGGGATCAGGTTCGACGTTCAACACTTGGCAGGTAGAGCAGTGAGCGGGCGAGGGATTCCCGCAGGTCCTGTTGAATGTGATGCTTCCTTGCGGAAGCGACTATTGAGGAGAAGAAAGGAAACACCAAGCAGATGTGGAAACCAAACCAGACCGGAAACACTTCGCCCACCCCTAGCGAGCCCGTTCGCCCGGCCGCCCCGACTACACCCAGCTTTGAACCCAGTACGCGCAGCAGTGCACCCACAGCCCAGTCCGCTACATCCGATCAGGCAACGATCGGCAAAAGCCTGATTATTAAGGGCGAAGTTACCGGCTCCGAGTCGCTCTACATTGATGGCAAGGTGGAAGGCTCCATCAACCTTCCGGGCAACCGGGTCACAGTAGGCCGCAATGGACAGGTTACCGCGAACATCTCGGCTCGCGAGATCGTCGTTCTGGGCAAGGTGAAAGGCAATGTGAATGCCAGTGATCGCGTGGATATCCGCAGCGAAGGCTCGCTTTCCGGCGATGTGGTTGCGCAACGCATATCGATTGAAGACGGCGCCTTCTTCAAGGGCGGCATTGACATCCGCAAGCCCGGCAATGAAAAGTCCTCAGACGCGAAGCCGAATTCGGTCGCCGCAGCCCAGCAGGAATCAGCCAAAGCTGTTTCTGTGGTCTAAGAAGTCTTACCCACTGCAACAACGCCCTGGGCTTTTCTCCAGGGCGTTTTGCTTTTTACAGTTCCTATGGCACGCAGGCATCTCACGCTATATGAACTCCAGCCTCCTTGATTTTTATCGCGGCGGCCCCGACGATGAAGGCCGCACTCTTGAGGAGATTCTTGCCTGGCCCGATGAGAAGCTGGAAGCGGTCCACGATTTCATCCAGTGGCTGTTTCCGTTGCCGGAGAGAAGCGGGGCGAATCCGGATGCTCCGGTACTGGATGCAACAACGATCAATGCTTTTCGTGCTTCTTCAGACCTGCAGGATCGCCTTCGCCAGTCGTTTCTGCGCATGCTGCGCTTCTATGGACTGGTATTTGCTGAAGGTGCAGTCCAGCGCGCAGCAAATTTTACAGCGAGGTCATTGAACTGGTTCTGTCCGGGGAACCACAATCATCTTCGCCTGACGCGCATGCTTCGGTCGCTACGATTACTTGGGCTGGAAGCAGAATCCGAAGCGCTATTCCATGCTTTGTCGGAGATTTACCGCGCACAGCCGGGAGGTATTACGCAACGGACATATCAATTCTGGAAAGATGCTGTAAGCAGCTAAAGTTTGATCGGCCGGGTGGCTCTACGGCCAAGCCAGGAGCGTAATCTCCGCAGCAACAAAGAAAAACCGGTAAGCATGAGCGCTGCTGCGCCAAGGGAGGCAAGCAGCGCAACTGTCTCGCCGGCTATGCCTCCGGCTTCGCCTGTATGCATGAACCGCGCCCACATGCGAAGGCGGCGCCCGCGATTGTAGCTGGCGAAGGTCTCAAGTCGCGGATGGCTGCCTGAAGAATCGAGCGTAATCTGGGTGCGCAGGTCGGGGCGTCCGCCCTCTCCCTTGTCCACTTGCAGTACGGTCGCTTTTGCATCCGGAGTAAGACGAATCGTGATGGTCCGCCAGCCGGGAACATTCTGATTGGCCAGCGCCAACAGAGCCTCAATATCTGGAATCTTTGCAACTGTATTCTCGTCGTGAGCACGCCGTGAGGTCGCTCCGGCCCTCGCATTCTCTCCCTGGCGAGGAGGAATCGGGCTTCCGGTGAGGCGATACAGCAGATCATTCGCCCACGGGTAAGCCATGATGACCCCGGTCAGCGATATAAGCAGCAACGGAGCTGCCAGCCAGATGCCGATAACGTTATGCCAGTTCCAGTCGCGGGCGCGTCCGCGAAGATTGTTGCGGAAAAGGAGCGATTTGCTCACATGCTGGCGCGTCCACTTACGCGGCATCCAGAGAATTACTCCGGAACAAACGAGAAAGAGCATGGCCAGCGTGAACGCGCCTTTGATCGCGCGGGCTGTCTTCCGGTTGGCTCCCTGCATGCCGAACCAGCGATGCAGCGCCGTCATCTTTGCGAAAAAACTGCGCGTGTGTGGAGCAGATTCGCCAAGCACGGCTGCCGTATAAGGATCGAGCAGCAGCACACGCGCAGGCTCGCGCCCGAAGGTGACTTCGACTGGCGCTGTAGGCTCGCTGTGCAGAGCAATTGCTGTCGCCGGAGTATGCGTGTATTTCTGCCCGCTTTCAACCAGCACGGATAAACTTTGTTGCTGCCTTCCATTTGCAACGACATGTTGCGCGCGGTCAGCCCAGGCAATCATCTGCCCCTGATATGCGAGACAAGCGCCGGTGACAGACAAAAAGAAAATTACCGTGCCGGAAATTGCGCCGGCAGCAAGATGCAGCCAGAACAGGATCCTGCGTGGAGTGAGCGCCATTTACATCTCCGCCCAGCGACGCAGCAGATTGTGATAAATGCCGGTGAGTTGCACAGCAGACGGATGAGACGGTGAGTCGGCTGCAATGCGCTGCGTCGCCACGTCAAGATCGAAGAGCAGCGTGCGTTGGCCGTCATCCCGGATCATGCTTTGAATCCAGAAAAACGAAGAAGTGCGCGCGCCTCGCGTCACCGGGCGCACATGGTGCAGGCTGGTCGATGGATAAAGGACCATGTGTCCCGCAGGCAGCTTGACGCTGTGAATGCCATACGTGTCTTCAACCACCAGCTCACCGCCGTCGTATTCGTCGGGATCGGCGAAGAAGAGTGTTGCGGAAAGATCGGTGCGGATGCGGTGACCGGTGCCGGTGATCTGTCGAATGGCATTGTCTACGTGCGTTCCGAAAGACTGGCCTCCGGAATAACGGTTGAACAGAGGCGGAAAGACGCGCAGCGGAAGCGCAGCTGAAATGAACAGGCTGTTTTTTGCCAGCGCATTCAGGATGATGTCTCCAATTTCGCGCGCGACCGGCGAATCTTCCGGCAGTTGCACATTGTCCTTCGTTAGCGCCGATTGATGACCGGCAGTGACACGTCCATCGATCCACTCAGCGTCCGCGAATCTCTGGCGCGCGTGCGCGACCTGGTCCGGTGTAAGTACGTCGGGAATAGTGAGTAACATGGCTTTCCTTCTGATTTCGCGCACATCCCACCCTTTGCCTTCTCACTGCTCAGGGTCGGGATGAGCGCAGGTTGTTAGAAGTTGAATTTCATGCCGAAGAGCGCGGAGGTGCCTGCGCCCGGAACAATATGCGCCGGATGAATCTCGTCAATGTAATTGCGATTGCCGACGTTGTAGATATTGGCCTGCAACTGAATGCGCTCGCTGATCTCGTATTTGGCCATTGCGTTGAAGACCACGTAGCTCGGCACCTGCTTGATAAGCCCGGTAACAGGATCAAGCGGCGCAGTAGAACTAGCAGTGCGGCTGTCTACAAAATTGCCGCCTGCGCCTACTTCGAACCCGCGCGGCAGCCGATATTCGGTCCAGAGATTGAAGAGGTTTTCCGGCACGTTCGCCAGTGGATATCCAACCGAAGCCGGATAAAATTGCGACTTCACCACTTCGCTGTGCATGTATGTGTAGCTCGAAAGCAGCTCCCATCTGCTGGTGAGATGCCCCTGCACCTCGGCTTCTGCTCCGTCGACGCGCTGGTTTCCGGCCAGTACGTAAAGCAGAGAATTTGTCGGCGAAGATTCGCGCGCATTTTCTTTATCCGTTCGGAAGAGTGACGTGCGAAGCGAGAGCTTGCCTGCTCTCAGGTCCCATTTGCTGCCGAATTCATAGGTCTGGTTTTCTTCCGGCGGCAGGTTTGCCGTTCCCTGGCTCAGCGACAGGGTTTCTGCGGATGGATTGAACGATGTGCCGTAGTCGAAGTAGATGCTGCCGTTCGCTACGGGCTTGAAAATAAGCGCCGCGCGCCATGTTGGCTTCTCGTCCACTCGACTGAATTGCGAATTGGTGATGGTCGTCTGACCCGGCGCGGGATAGGCCCAGTTCACTGCGTTGTAGTTCGTGTTGAAGCGGTCCCAGCGACCGCCGCCGCTGACAATCCACCGCTTGCCGAACTCGATGCTGTCCAGCGCATACACACCGACGCTGGTCGAGGTTGTGTGTACGTTGGAGCTGGGCAGCGATGATCCACTGAAGGTCTGATTTTCGTCCGGGTGCAGAAGGCTGGTAGTGGGAACCGTATTGATGCTCACTACCTTGCCATTCACGATCTGTGGCGCGTTGAACGTGGGCCGTTTCGGATCGGATGTTTCGCGCCCGCCTTCCACGCCGGCCACAAAAAGATGCCGCATGCCGAAAATGCTCTTGTTAGCTGTCACGTCGGCCTGGTCCCAGAGAAAACTTTCCGTGCTGTTTACTGTGATCTGGTTGCGGTTCACGCGAATCTGTTCAAGCGGCGTGGATGGGGTGATCGATCCGGCGCTGGCGTTGTTCAGCTGCGGCTCGGTGATCTGTGCTTTGCGAACATAATTGGCATATCGCAGCTGGTTGCGCGCGAGTGAGCCATCGGCAAAGCCGTGCTCTGCTTTGAGCGTTGCCATGTCCACATCGGTCTTCAGGTAATTAGCGTCGCGAAAACCGTAATAATTATGCCGCGCTACCGGCGAGACAGTGTTGAAGTACCACGGGATGCCGTAATCGGGAATGTCGTTTTCGGAAAAATGGAAGTAGCCCAGCGTTACGCGCGTCGGCGTTTGCAGGCCGAA
>Ga0070740_10000780_pt1 | contig 54773 bp, 58 predicted proteins | sample Coa_R2_FD_67286 | JGI IMG/M metagenome (GOLD analysis project Ga0070740, IMG submission 67286) | Surface soil microbial communities from Centralia Pennsylvania, which are recovering from an underground coalmine fire - Coalmine... | ecosystem: Environmental > Terrestrial > Soil > Unclassified ... | reverse complement strand
AAAGATGGTAGGCGGCCAGGCCGAGGACCGCACGACATGGGGCATGGCTGGAAACGTAGGGGGGACACGAATCTTGGTCTCGTTAACGCGCCTTGATGGCTCACACTTCGTCCTAAACACCGACTTAATCGAGTTCATGGAGGCCACACCCGACACGGTGATCACGCTCACCAACGGACACCACTTCGTGGTACGCGAACGCGTCGAGGAGGTCGTGCGACAGATCATACTCTTCCGGCACTGCGTTCACGTCGGACGGGGAGTGCACGGTGAAGATCGATAAAGGCACCATTATCGGAGTGGTAGTCGGCTTCGGCTCCATCGCAGCCTCGGTCCTGATCGAGCATGGGAGCCTGTTCTCGTACGTCAATGTCTCGGCCGGCCTGCTCGTCTTCGGCGGCACCATAGGTGTCGGCCTGATCGCCTATCCATTTGCCGTCGTCATGCGCCTCCCCAAGCTGGTCATGCTGGCGGTCAAAGAGCCACATCACGACGCCGCCGGCATGGTTGAGCAGTTCTATCAGTTGGCCGATCGTGCCCGCAAGGAGGGCTTGCTCTCCCTCGAGCAGAGCGCCACCACGCTAACTAATCCGATGCTCAAGAAGGGCATCATGCTGGTTGTCGACGGGACCGATCCCGAAGTAGTGAAAGCGGTGCTTGAGGTAGAGGTTGCCGCGCGCGAACAACGCCATGAGGTGGGTATCGGGATGCTCGAGGCGTTGGGCGGCTTTGCGCCCACCCTGGGCATCCTCGGCACGGTGATGGGCCTTATCCGCATCCTGGCCCATATGTCAAATGCGCAGGAACTCGGCCCGGCTATAGCCGTGGCCTTCACGGCAACACTGTATGGGGTTGGATCGGCCAATCTCCTCTGGCTGCCCCTGGCCAGCAAACTCAAGCGCCGGTCGGCCGAGGAGGCCGAACTCGCGGCGTTGATCATCGACGGTGTCGCGGCAATCCAGGCCGGTGACAATCCGCGCATTGTCCAGGAAAAGCTGGTGGGCTACGTCACCCCTGCCAAGGGTAAGAAGGCGGCCGCCGATGGCGGCACGCCCGCCGCACCCCAAGCAAAGGCCGCCTGACCTATGCCCGTGAGGAAGAAGCCCAAGGTCGTCAAGGAGAACAGCGAGCGCTGGCTCCTGACCTACTCCGACCTGATTACGCTGTTGATGATCTTCTTCATCATCCTGTACGCTATGTCTTCGACCAATGCCCGAAAGTTTCAGGACCTCACCGGCGCGCTGAAGCAGGCCTTCAATAACGGTGCCTTTCAGCTTATCCAGGTCGGCGGCACCATCAGCAGCAAGACGCTACCGTCCGGCTCGACTCCTAGCGAACGCACAACCTATAAGAAGCTCCAGAGCGAATTGAGCAAGCTGCTGAAGCAATTGGGGTTGAGTCGAGATGTCGTCCATGTCGGCATGTCACGCGAAGGGATCGTGCTCACGCTCTCCGGCAATCTCCTGTTTTATCCCGGAGACACACAGTTGCGACCACAATCGTTCGCGTTGTTGACCAACATCGCGCAGCTGGTAAAAAATCTGCCCAATCGTATTCGCGTCGAAGGCAATACCGATAATCAGCCGTCGAGCGATACGCTATATAGCTCGAACTGGGTGCTCTCGGCTCTGCGGGCCGTCTCCGTCGTCACATATCTCAGCGGACCGGGCGGGCTGCAGCCCGCCCGGCTGTCCGCCGAGGGTCGGGGCCAGTATAACCCCGTGACCACCAACAGCACACCGTCCGGGCGCGCCAAGAATCGCCGTGCCGACATCGTCATCCTCTATCCGTAGAACGGCGAAGCGTTAAGTATGGCTGCCACGACAGGGCTCTTCCATGGCTGAAGCCGGCCGGCCCTACCCCGCAGATCTCCACCATGGCGCCGCCCCCCGCGTGCGGGCCGTGCAGGATGCGCTCGGAGGCGTCACCGGCCGTCCGATCAGCCTGATGCTCCGGCGACGTCAACTGGTGGCGCCGGCCCAACTCTCGCCGGCGACATACAATATCATCATCGAGGTACAGCTCGAGTACCCGGGCGGCGTGGAGCACAGGGCCGTGGTGCTCGCCGTCGACGCGGAGTTGAGCAAGCTGTGCCACCTTCCGTCGCCCGGCGAGAGCGCCACTCTCGCGGCCGAAACGCTGCTGAATCTCGGTGACTTCATCAGCACGTTCCTCGATACGCTCGTTCACGAGCGTAATTGGTTGCCCCTCGCACCCCGCGCATCGCTCGCCAGACTGGAGCCTATCACCGCCGATCCCGCGACCAGCGGCTTCAGCTTGCCGCCCCAACTGGCCGGCGAACCTCAGGTTGTGGTCCTGAGTGTCGTGCTGGCCGGTGACCCGGACGCCCGCTGCGATCTCGAGTTGATCCTGAGCCAGACCGCCGAATCGGCTCTGCGTGGGCTGAGCGATGAGGCAGGATCGGTGCCGGCGGGGCCGGCCACTCCGCTCACGGACGCCGAGAGGTTCGATGCCCCAAATGTCGTGTCCATGCGGCCGTCAAGGCAGGAGTCCGGCGGGAAAGTGGCCGGGGATGGCGTGCAACCGGTTCAGTTTGTCCCTCTAAGCCCCGACAGGGGGTCCGGAACGCGCAACGGCCTCTCCTTGCTCAAAGAGGTCCCCCTGCAGCTCTCCGTCGAGCTGGGGAGCACCTCCCTGACGGTGCGCGAAGTCCTGGGGCTACGTCCGGGCGCGGTGGTCGAGCTTGACCGGCCGGCCGGTGATCCGGTCGACATCATGGTCAACGACCAACTCATCGCTCGCGGCGAAGTCGTGGTGTTGAGCGAGAGTCTTGGCATCAAGATCACGGAGGTCTTGCGATGATATTTGCGCTCGGACGTCTGAAGGTACCGGCGGCCATCGCCCGGGCCATCCTTGCCGCTCTGGCTGTCTACTCCCTGTCGGCACACTCCTGGTCGCACACGGCGTTGGCGGCCGAACCACGACGGATGTACGCCGGCCCGCGACAGGCGCTCACCGACGGGCAAGACGGCTATCGGAACTCACCGTCTCGATTCGCCTCGTCCAGTGGCCCGGCCTCTGGATGGCCCTATAAGTCACGGCGTGCGCTGAGTCAGGCCCGGGCACTCGTCACGCCGACCTCCGCTCCCCTGCACCTGCCTCCGCCGATGGCTTTACCGTCGCAGCCGCAGGATCAAGGCGACAACCCGCTGACGCTACTCGCCAAGTTCGCCGTGGTGCTTGGGTTGCTGTTCATCAGCCTGCGCATCCTACGCGTCGTCATGCCACGCAGGAGGAGTGCCGGTGGCGCCCAGCAATCCCTGGTGTTGCACCGAGAGACGATCGGGGACAAGCAGACGATCCAGTGGCTCGATCTTGGCACGCACCTCGTGCTGATCGGAGTGACGGGGACGACCATCACGCCGTTGCTGACGACCAGCGACGCCGAGGAGATGGCACTGATCCGTGCTCAATATCCCGGGCAGCAGCCCCATGCGACGACCGGCGCCTGGCAACCCACGAATGAACGGCCCTCCTTTGCCAGGGCGCTGGCACGTGCCATGGCCATCAATCCGCTCCCCTCGCCCCAACAGCAGCGGCAACGAGCGACTCCGCGGCGCACCGGCCGTGTCGAGCCAGAAGCCCCCGCCGCTCCGGCTCCCGTGGCCCAGGTGGCGCCAAGCAGCGGCATACAGGCGACCCTCAATACCATGCGGTCATTGCGCCGGAGGCTCGAACAGCGGTGAACATCCCATCGATCAGCGTGAATCTCGGACATGGCAACGGCGGGATCGGCAGCGCCGTGCAGGTGCTTGTGCTGATCACGCTCATCACCCTGGCCCCGTCGCTGGTCATCATGCTGACGTCGTTCACGCGCATTATCGTGGTCCTTGGTTTCGTCCGTACGGCGATCGGGATTCCCCAGACGCCTCCCAACCAGGTTCTCACCGGGCTGGCCCTGTTCCTGACCTTCTTCATCATGAGCCCGACGCTGCAACAGATCAACAACAGCGCGCTACAACCTTTGCTTGCCAACAAGATCAGCCAGCAGCAGGCGCTGGACCGGGCGCAGGCTCCCGTGCGCGCGTTCATGTTCAAGCAGGTGCGCATGGCCGATCTGGCCTTGATGGTGGGCCTGGCGCACGAGAAGAAGCCACGGACAACGGCCGACGTGCCGACCCTGGTTCTCATCCCCGCCTTCATACTCAGTGAGCTGCACATGGCGTTCCAGATCGGCTTCATGATCTTCCTGCCGTTCCTGGTCATCGACATCGTGGTGTCCAGCGCCCTCATGGCCATGGGCATGATGATGTTGCCGCCTACGACCATTTCCCTGCCGTTCAAGCTGCTGCTCTTCGTAATGGTCGATGGCTGGCATCTCATCGTGCAGTCCCTGGTTGTGGGATTCCACTGAATTGGCCCGATTTGGATTAGAAGGCCCAGCGTGGCTACTCTCTGTGTGACACCGACTTGACCGTCACAGCGGGAGATCACCCTATGGACCAGGCAGAAGCATTCTCGATCCTACGCGATACTCTGGTGCTTGCTCTGGAGCTCAGCCTGCCCTTACTGTTGGCTGGGCTTGTGGTGGGCCTGATCGTCAATGTCTTCCAGGCGGTCACCCAGCTCAGCGATGCAACGCTGTCCTTTGTGCCCAAGATCCTGGCCGTCTTTCTCTCCATGGCCGTGTTCGGCCCTTGGATGGCGCACCAGATCATGAAATTCGCCGTGGATATGCTGACGCATGGTGTGGGGAGCACGCCGTGAGCGGCCAATTCACGTCCGACCAGATAGCGCTCTTCCTGCTGGTGCTCGCGCGCGTCGGCGGGCTCGTGGTCAGCGCGCCGTTGCTGGGCGATCCGCAGGTGCCCCGGCTGGTCAAAGCGGTCGTCGCCATCGCGCTCACCATAGTGCTGGTCCAGGTCCCGAGCGTCGCTCGCTTGCGCATGCCGGCCGCATTGGCCCCGTTTGCGCTGAGTATCCTATCGCAGCTCCTGGTCGGGCTGGCCTTGGGCCTGGTTGCCCGCGCGCTCTTCTTCGCGGCGCAAACGGCCGGCCAGATCGTCAGTATGCAGACCGGACTCAGTCTCGCCGCGGTGGTCAATCCGCTCACTTCCGAGCCGGACACGATCCTGGCCCAGGTCTATCTGACCGTCGCCGCTCTGGTCTTCCTGGCCGCCAACGGCGACGCCTGGATGCTGGCTGCGCTGGCGCGATCCTTTGACCTGAGCCTGCCCGGCAGCGCGGCGCCCTCGGGCCATCTCGTGGAGCAGGCCGTTGCCGCCCTGCTGGTGGTGACACAGTCGGGCCTGCAGCTTGCCGCTCCGGTGGTAGCGAGCCTGTTTGCCACCACCGCGGTGCTCGGCCTGATCGGCCGCTCGCTGCCCCAGCTCAACATCTTCGTGCTCAACATGCCGCTGGGCCTGCTGCTGGGCCTTGTCGCCATGATCGGCAGCTTGGCCGCATCGATAGCGCTCGCCGACCACGCCACGCAGGATCTGCCCGGGCGCCTGCTACACCTGCTCGGGGGAGCAGCACAGCCAGGGGGAGTCTGAGCAATGGCGGGTGAGGCACGGACCGAGAAACCCACGCCGCGGCGCCTGCGCGAGGCGCGACAGCGGGGCGATATCCCGACCAGCGCGGAGCTCAGCGCAGCGGTCCTCGGCGTGGCCGGCCTGATCACCCTACAGCAGCAGGCGAACCACGTATGGAATGGCCTGGCGGCCCTGTTAACGCGCTCCCTGGCTTCCGCGGCCGGCATCCGCCACTTCACCGAAGCCGATGCCGGAGCGTCCCTGCGCGATGGTATCGGTGCCGGTATGGGCCTGATCGCCCCGCTGGCCGCGATGCTGATGATCGGCGCCGCGGTGAGCGGCCTCGTCACCACGCGCGGCTTCCTATCGTTGAAACCGCTTGCCCCGTCGTTGCGCCGGCTCAACCCGGGCCAGGGAGTGAAGCGCCTGGTCTCGGCGGAGGCCGGCATCTTGTTTCTGAAAGTCCTTGTCAAGCTGGCCATCGCCGCCCTGGCCATACTGGCGGCGCTACCGGCGTGGCAGGCGTTTGTGCCCTCCCTGCCGCTGATGACCACGCCGGCCGCGGCGCAGGCGGTCTGGGCCAACACGCTGACCACCATCTTGCCGATTGGTTGGGCTTTGCTGGCCGTCGGCGTGGCCGACCTCGGCTATCGCTACTGGTCCTGGTATCGCCGCCTGCGTATGACCAAGCAAGAGATGAAGGAAGAGCAGAAGCGCAGCGAGGGCAATCCGCAGATGCGCGCACGCATGAGGCACCAGGCCCGGCGGCGTCTGCGCGCCCTAATCAGCGGCAGCGGGCTACGGCGCGTACCGCAAGCAGACGTGGTGGTGACCAATCCGACGCACTTTGCCGTGGCCTTGCAGTACCGCTCCGGATCGATGCGGGCGCCAAAAGTGATTGCCAAGGGACAGCGACTCGTGGCCCTGCGCATCAAGGAAACGGCTCGACGCCACAACGTGCCGCTCGTCGAGAACAAGCCCCTGACGCAGGCACTGTTCAGGTCCGTCGAGGTCAACCAAGAAATCCCGGCAGATCTGTATCATGCCGTGGCCCAGGTCCTGGCCTTTGTCTATCGCCTGCGCGCCGCCCGCGCCCGCCGGCCGCTCGCGTCGTACGCTCGGAGCTAGGCGCGCCATGGTTACCGCAAACACGGAATCGACCAGGCGCACGGGGCTGGGCGCTGCGCTGATGAGCAACGACGCCCTGATGGCCGGCATGGTCATGGCCATCCTGAGCATGATGATCATCCCCTTGCCGCCGTTCATGCTCGACGTGCTGATCACCCTCAACGTGGCCGCCACGGTCACGGTCTTGCTGGTCGCCATGTACATCACCGAACCGTTGCAGTTCTCGGTCTTCCCATCGTTGCTGCTGGTGCTGACGCTGTTGCGCCTCGGCATCAGCGTGGCCGCGACGCGCCTGATCCTGATGCAGGGCTTCGCCGGCGAGGTCATACAATCCTTCGGCCAGTTCGTGGTGGGCGGTAACATGGTCATCGGCCTGGTGATGTTCCTGGTGCTGATGGTGATCCAGTTTGTGGTCATTACCAGTGGCGCCGGACGCGTCGCCGAGGTGGCCGCCCGCTTCACGCTCGACGCCATGCCCGGCAAGCAGATGAGCATCGACTCCGAGCTGGCCGCCGGATTCATCACCGAACAGCAGGCACGTGCCCGCAAGAAGTTGGTGGAGCAGGAAGCGGACTTCTATGGCGCCATGGACGGCGCCAGCAAGTTCGTGCGCGGTGACGCCATCGCGGCCCTGATCATGATCGCCATTAACCTGATTGGCGGCTTCGTCATCGGCGTCATCCAACATAACCTCGACCTGGGAACGGCCCTGTCGCGCTACTCGCTGCTCACGGTTGGGGACGGCCTCATCAGCCAGATTCCTGCCCTGCTCGTCTCCACCGCGACCGGCATCATCGTCACGCGGTCGTCGGCAACCACCGGCACCCTGGGCGGCGACGTGGTGGCCCAGATGCTCGGCAACCCACGCGCCCTGACCATCTCCAGCGGCATGCTGGCCTTCCTCGGGCTGATCCCGGGACTGCCCAAGCTGCCGTTCTTCGCTATCGCGGCGCTGGTCTTTGCCGCGTCCCGCCTGGTCGAGCGCCGCCAACACCTGGCTCTTCCCGCTGGTCCTGCGCCGGACCAGGCCGCGGCGCAGAGTCAGGCACCGGCCGCGGGCACCTCGAGCGAGGACCTTGAGCGCCTGCTGGATCTCGACCCCCTGGAGCTAGAGATCGGCTTTGGCCTCGTTTCCCTGGTCGACGGAGATGACGGCAACCTGCTGGCACGCATCAGCTTGATTCGCCGGCAAACGGCGACGGATCTCGGCATGATCCTGCCCACCGTCCGCGTGCGCGACAACCTGCAGCTCGATGCCAATGCGTACCGCGTCCTGCTACGCGGCGCGGTGATCGGGTCCGGTCAGGTCTATCCGCGGCAGTTGCTCGCCATGTGTGCCGGTGTCGTGGTCGAGGACCTTCCCGGCACGCCGACCACGGAACCGGCTTTCGGTCTGCCCGCCACCTGGATCGATCCCGATCTGCGCGAGCGAGCCGAAATCCTCGGCTACACGGTCGTCGATCCGGGCTCGGTGATAGCCACCCATTTTACCGAACTGATCAAACGCTATGCGCCGCAGATACTTTCCCGCCAGGAGACGCAGCGCCTCGTCAACCACGTCAAGGCCCAGCACAGTGCCGTCGTTGAGGAACTGGTGCCCAACTTACTCACACTCGGCGAGGTGCAGCGCGTTCTGCAAGCCCTGCTTCAGGAGCGTATCTCGATTCGCGACTTGCCGGCCATCCTGGAAGCGATCGGCAACGTCGCCCGCGCCACCCACGACCTCGACGTTTTGGTAGAGCAAGCACGGCAAGGGCTGGCCCAGGCCATCACCCAACAGCACCTCGGTCCGGACGGCAACGTGCATGCTCTGACGCTGAGCCCCGCCCTGGAATCGGCACTCCTGTCGTCGCTGCAGCGGACCGAAGACGGCCCGGTGCTCGTGCTGTCCCCCGCCGTCGTGGAGAACCTTCTACGCACGCTGGCATCGGAGATGGAGAACATGGCCAGCCGCGGGCATCAACCACTCTTGCTGTGTGCGCCACAGTTGCGCTGGGCCCTACGCCGGTTGGTCGAACGTAGCTTCGCGAACCTGTACCTGCTGTCGTATCGCGAGATCGCGGCGGGCACCGACATCGTAACGGAAGGAGCAGTCGACATTGAGTTGGCCACCAAGCGATCTGCCTGATGCGCGCGTGCTGCCCGCGGAGATCGGTCGGGACGTCGCGCCCGGAGTGGCGCGCGTCCGCCCGGCCGCGTTCCCGTCGCTGAACCCGGGCGCGTCGGCCATCATGGGGCCTAGCGCGCTGCGCGCCTACCGGCCCGACACCGCTGACTCAGCCGGACGGGATGACACGACGCGCGCCGGCTCCGGCGTTACAGCCAGCCTTGATGCGCGCATCTCGCCGCGAGGGCGCGCTACACGCCGCGCCGTCCCGGCCGGCATGACCGCCAATCCCGCTTCCGAACCGGCCCCTCCGGCGAGCGCGATCGAGCAACAATTGGCGCCGCTGCGCGATCTCTCGCGCGAGCTGGTGCAGCGCGGCATGGCGGCGAGTTTGGTCAGCGAGCTCCTGGCCGAGATCCTATCTGAGTACGGCAGCCAGGTACTGGCCAGCGACCGCAACGCGCGTCTGGCCCTGGTTGAGCAGTTGATGCTGCGCATCCCCGACCACCCCTTGCTCCCCGACGGTGGCCAGCTGACCGGCACGCAGCTTGTACTGGGACCGGCCGGGTCGGGCAAGAGCCTGCTCATCGCGCATCTCGCGCTCATCGCTGCACAGGGCGGCCAACGCGATGTCATTCTGGTGAATACCGATGGCACACGCATCGGCGCGGCAGCGCAGATGAATGCCCTGGGCAAGGTCTTTGGCTACGATGTCGAGCACGTTTATACGCCACACGAGTTTCGCTCGCTCTGCACCGGGTGTGCTGCCGGGTCGCTGCTCCTGGTCGAGACAGTCCCGTGGTCTCCCCGAGCGGACGTGCAATCAGCCTGGACGACCGTGCAGGGGCAGCTATCCAGCGCGTCGGCCATCGTCTGTGTGCCGGCCCCGGCCCAGGCCGATGACCTGGCCGACCTGCTCTCCGCCACCCACCGGGCATTCGGTAAGGTGCTGGCTGTCCTGACTCAGGTGAGCGAGACGCGTAATATGTTGCCGGCCCTGGGCGTCCTGGCGCAGCGCCGACAGGCGGTTGGCATGGTCGTCCCTGGCCCCGACCTCTCCGACGTCCCACCGCCACCGGCACTTGCCGATGTAGCGCGGGAAGCGCTCGGGCTCACTCCGCTGCGTGCGCAGAAAGGGCACAACCCATGGTAGAGTTCACCATCAAAGTGCGCAAAACCACCATTTACGTCACCATCGGCGTCACCTTTCTGGTCGCAGCCATGTCACAGGTGCAGGGTGACACGGCGCAGAACATCACACTCAAGGCCGCCGTTGCGCTTGGATCCCTTGTCATCATCGCCATCGTGCTGCTGCGTCTGCTGGATCGCGCGGTGCGCGATATACAGGCGAAGGAGGTTGCCGCCAGGGCGTCGGCTCAGCCACCCGACCCTGCACCTCAGCAACCGTTGGCCGAGCGCCACATGGCTGCGACCAAGTCAACCGGGAAGATTGCCGCCTGATGAGAACTAGTCCAGACGCTTCACTCAGTGCCACTGTATGGTTCCCTCATCTCACGGCACCTGGACCCAGGGGGAGCTGACATGACGGCAAGCAGTACTGCTTACGAGGTGCCCGCCGCTGCTGCCTATCCCTCGCCACAGGACCGGGAACAGTTGATCTTGAAATATGCTCCCGTGGTGCGCTACATCGTCGGGCGCATGGTCATCGCCACCCCGCAGCACCTGGATTTTGACGACCTGTTGAGCTACGGCACCCTGGGCCTCATCGAAGCCGTTGATCGCTATGACCCAACGCGTGGCATCAACTTCGAGACCTTTGCGGTCGACCGCATACGTGGTAGCGTCATCGATGCCCTGCGGGCGGCCGACTGGATCCCCCATTCGTCGCGCCGGCGGGCTAAAGCCATCCAGCAAACCTATGTGCAGCTCGAAGAGCGCCTGGGCCGCGCACCATCGGATGAAGAGGTCGCGGACGAGCTACGGTTGTCCCTGTCCAAATTGCACCGTGCCATGGCCGATTCAATGTGTACGGTGGAGTCGCTACACCGAGAGGTACGCACCTCTCACGACGATGGAACACCTTCCATCCTTCTCGATTACCTGCATGACGAGGGCATGGCGACTCCCGGCCAAGAGATAGAACAACGAGAGCTGCACGAGAGCGTGGTCGAGGCGCTACGGCGGCTGGATGATCGCGAACGGCTGGTGCTCTCCCTCTACTATCAGAAAGGCCTAACTCTGCGCGAAATCAGCGACGTGATGGAGATCTCGGAGACCAGGGTCTGGCAATTGCACGCCCGGGCCATCATGCGCATCCGCGGCTACATCGGCCTTAGTACCAGGAAGTAAGAAGGATACTAGGCATGGATATCACCACGATCCTCTGCGCCATCGTCATAGTGCAGGCGCTCGTACTGGCCCTGATCTTCGCCGTGGTTGTGCGCCTGCGCGCCCGAGTCGAGCAGGTGGGCAACGCGGCCACGGCGGCCATTGGGCAGATGGGCCAACTGGTTCACGAGGCACACGCCCTGAGCCAGATCATGGCCAAGCAGGTTGAAGAACATATCCGCCTGCGCGAGATGGGACCGCCCTCCATCCCCGTCGCCATGTCCCGCTTGGTGGAAGCGCAAGAGGACGATGAAGAGGAGCTCCCTGCTACCCGCCCAGCCAGACGACCGGCGGCGAAGCAGCCGGCCGGCAGACCGCCGGCCTTACCGCGCATGCGCCTCAGAAAGACCGCTGCCGTGGCTCGGGAGGAAACACAGCCCGACCAGGGCAACGTGGATCGCGACGTGGCGCGCCAGAATGGAATGGACCCCCTCGGCGTGGCCCTGCAACGCAGTCTGGCCCGGCAACGCGCCCGCGTCAAGGTGTCCTAGAAAGAGGAGGTCAGTGAATCTCACTCATCGGCGCCGCCGGCTTACCGCGGCTTTCCTGGCCGCGCTTCTCACCCTTGCCGGCATCCTGACATCCACCGTGGCGCGCGGCGAAGAGAAAGGCATCGTGGTGTCCCTCTCTTATATCCGCGGCTATTCTAATTGGGGTCCGACCAACGTCTACGGCACGGCGCAATTGTGGCCGCAGGAAGGGGTCGCTGTGCTGGCGGTGCACAATCTGCCGCACTTGTTGAACGACGATAAGTACGCGGGATGGATCGTCAACACGGTATCTGGAGACGCTCTCCTGCTTGATACCTTCAACACAAGCGAGGCAGGTGACGGCTCGATCGACGTCATCTTCGACCAGAGTGTGCCGCGGGGGGCCAATGCCGTGGTGGTCACAGTCATGCATCCGGGAGATCCCGCCGGCTTACCCGGCCCGCAGCGCACCCTGAGCGGCATATTCCCGGCGCAGAGTCGTCCGAGTCCCAAAACGGCCATCCTCGCAAAGAGCCCCAAGACGAAGCCTCCGATCCAAATGAGGCGGGAGAAGCTCAAGGCGCGGCCGGTGCACGGAGCACCCAGGCGGAGGCCGCAGGTCCATGTCCGGGTCGCCAGTGAAGGCAAGCATGCGGTGGCCAGGACTCAACGGCAGCCGGTTGCACTGCCGCATACCGGGGGCGGATGGCTTCTTCGGAAACAACACGCCGCGTGCAGCGAACGCGCGCGGCATCGTCTACCCTGTCCGCCCACAACGGCGTCGGGAGACGTTCCTGCTGCCCGTCCCCGGTCAGATGTGCCGCTCCTCACGCGGCTGTATTAGGCAAAGGATCGCATCATGGACTCAGGCATCTACACATCGGCCGTTGGCATGCTGGACGAGTTCAACGTCGAGGACAACATCGCCAACAACCTCGCCAATATGCAGACACCGGGCTTCAAGGAGCGCAGCGCGGTGCAGCAGAACTTCTCCGAACTGCTGTACGCCAGCCAGCCGCCAGCCGGCACCGACCTCGTCAGTAGCGACACTCCCATCGGCCGGTTTGGACGGGCCCCGCTGATCGATAGCTATGGCCTCGACCTGGCGCAGGGCAGCCCGCGCTACACGGGATCTCCGCTTGACCTCATGATCGTTGGGGACGGCTTCTTTCGGGTGCGAGCAGGCCGGCAGACTCTTTTGACCCGCAATGGCAGCTTCCGCCGGTCTGCCGCCGGGTTCCTGGTTACCCAGGACGGCTACCAGGTACTTGGAGACAAAGGACAGCCGATCAAAGTACCGTCCGGAGTCCTCGCCGTTGACAAGCAGGGTGGCATTGCCGTTGATGGCCGGCGCATCGGCCAGCTCGGCATGGCACGCGTACAGGCTGGACAACCGTTGACCGCGACGGGCAACGGCTATTACATGGGACCGGGGCGCCCGCTGACGCGTCCCCAGTCCACGGCGGTCCTGCAAGGGTACCTGGAAACGTCCAACGTGGACCTATCGACGCAGACCAGCGCCATGATGTCGGCGCAGCGGGCCTATGAGGCCAACTCGCGCCTGCTGCAAATGCAAGATGAGGCACTATCTCTCGCGGTCGGTGATGTTGGGAAGGTAAGCACATGAATAGCCTCTACGGGACGCCTGTCACTGGCATGCAGGGCGCTGAGTTTCAGCTTGACGTCGTCGCGGACAACATCGCGAATCTCAACACCGACGGGTTCCAGGCGGTTGAGCCGGTTCTGTCTAGCTTGCCGTTTCAGGCCGAGATCGGCGATCCAAATAACGGCGTTGTCGCGCCCGCCGCGACGCACATCGGTATGGGCGTACAGCCCATGGCGACGATGCGCAGCCAGCGGCAGGCCCCGCTCGTCCCTACCTACAATCCGCTGGATCTCGCCACCAAGGACCAGGGATTCTTCGCCCTGCGACGACCGGACGGCCAGACTGTCTACAGCTCCGAGATCTCGCTGCAGTTGCAGCCAAACGGCCAGGTCACCACGACGGAGGGACTCTCGCTGGCGCCGCCAGTGCGCGTCCCGAACGGCGTCACTCACATCACCGCCGACACGCAGGGCCGGATCATCGGCCACTCGCGCAACGGAACGACGGTCGTCGTGGGGAGAACAGTGGTCGTCGGTTTTGCCGCGCCGGAGAACCTGCGCGCCCTCGGCAACAACACGTATGCGGAGTCGCTGAGTTCGGGCCGACCCCAAATCCGAGGCGTCGACCAGACCCAGATTGTCAGCGGCTTCAGGCGCGCCTCCACGGTCGACCTTGCCACGGAGCTGACCGCCATGGTCGACGCCCAGCACATGTACGAGGCCAATGCCAGGGCCCTTCAGACCCTCGACGCTTTCATCAACAATGCCGTGAGCCTGCCGCAACGCTAACGCTACAAGGAGATCCCGCCAGGCACTAAAGAATCCGCGGAGCCGCTCGAATAGAGGAGTACAGCATGTCACAGAGCTGTGGGCCAAGCGCGGTGATAGCCCGCATCGGCGAGTAAGGGGGAGGCGAGATGAAGATCGATCACGGAGGAGCACGAGAGCCCTTTGCGGCTTATCGTAAAGCCCTGGAGGCGGTCCCTGCCGCGACACAGGGTCCCCAACAGGCGAATCCATGGGGTGCCACGCCGGCGCAGGTGCCGGACAGTGCCCAAATCTCGGCCCAGAGCCGCCAACTGGCCCAGGCCCACGACAGCGTGCGCTCGACTCCGGCTACCCGGGCGACGATGATCGACGAGATCAAGGCCCAGATCAAGTCAGGGACGTACACCATCGACGACCACGACTTGGCCAGCAAGCTCCTCAAACCGCGTGGGACAGACGCATGAGCCCCTCGGATGACCTCTCCGTGGAGGTGCAGCCGCTGCTGAAGGCGCTGCAAGAGCTGAGTGTCGCCTACGATGAGGCGCAGCAGCGCGCCGAGGCCCTGCTTCGGGCACTGGCGTCCAACGACTTCGCGGCGGTGAAAGAAGCCGTCGCAGACCAGAGATCGACGCTCGACATCATCGAACGGGCCGAGCGGCGCCGCTGCACTGCCGAAACCGCCCTGGCCGGTGCGCTCGCCAGGCGCGGGCTCGTGCCGGCGGAGGCGGCGGGCAGGCTCAACAGTAGCACGCTGCTCGCGGCGCTGCCGCCGGACGATGCCAGCGCCCTGCGCGCGCTGCGACAGGGCCTGCTCAGCAGATTGGTCGGCCTGCAATCGACCTACCGGCAGGCGACGATGCTTGTGCACAGCGCACAGGCGGTGCTGAAGCGCGCCGTTCGCTACTCCGTACAGCCCAGTGGCGGCTATACCGCGCGCGGCGACCCCACTCCGCCGGCGTATGATCGTCTGCGCCAATCCGCACGGTGGGCTTGAGCCATGGCGAATCTCGATCTCGGCATCAATTCCTTGCTACGCGGGCTGGAGGCCCAGCAGGCCGGCATGGATGTGGTGAGCCATAACATTGCCAACGCTTCCACACCCGGCTACTCGCGCCAATCGGTCGACCTGCAGGCCAGCGATCCGCTAACCTACGCCACGGTGGTATCTGCCGGCGCGGGCCAGATGGGTACGGGTGTCACGGTCGCCGCGATTCAGCGCTCGCACGACGATTTGATCCAGCAGCAGATGGCGTATCAGAACCAGAGCCAGGCACAACAGCAGATGCTGAGTGACACGTTGGGCCAGGTCATTCAGGTGTACAACGAGCCCACAAATCAGGGGTTCAGCAACACGCTGAGCGCCTTCTTCACGGCCTGGCAACAACTGTCCGGCAATCCCGCCGACGGCCCAACGCGCGCCGTTGTCGCCGAACGCGGCACGGCCCTGGCAGACAGCTTCAACACGGCGGCCGCCTCGCTGCAAACCATCCAGCAGAACCTGGACACCCACGTGCGGCAATACGTCTCTCAGATTAACGGCATCACGCAGCGGATTGCCGGGCTCAACCAACAGATAACGTCGGTGGTCGCCAGCGGCCAGCAGGCCAACGACCTGGCCGACCAGCGTGATACCTTGCTGAACCAGTTATCGCAATTGGCGGACATCCAGTACACCATAACGCCGGAGGGCGCGGCCAACGTGGCGCTGGTCGGCGCAGGGAGCCTGGTGCAGGGCAACTCGTCATTCAACCTGGCGACGATACCCGACGCGACTCAACCACAATTCGTCAACGTGGTCTTTGACGGGCAGAAAGCCCCCCTATCCCTACAAGGTGGGCAACTGGGAGGCGCTCTCACGGCCCGAGACGTCACCATGGCCGATCAGTTGAGCGCCCTGAACAGCCTGGCCAAGGACGTCGTTGACGCAGTGAATCACTTTCAGAGTACCGGCTACGGCAGCAACGGGGCGACGGGCATCTCATTCTTCACCGGCAGCACAGCGGCTACAATGGCGGTGGATCCCAGGATCAGCGCTGACCTCGCCAACATCGCCGCCAGCGCCGCGCCGAATAGCCCCGGCGATGGCAGCCAGGCCCTCCTGATCGCCCAATTGCAGGAAAACCCCGCGCCGGGCAGCACACTGACGCTGCAGGCGCAGTACCAGGATATCATCGGCCAACTCGGTGTGGATGCGCAGCAGGCACAGTCCAACGTCCAGACCGGAGAACTTGTGTTGCAGAACCTCAGTGCGCAGCAGTCGTCGGTGTCGTCCGTCTCACTGAACGAAGAAGCGAGCAACCTCATGCAGTACCAGAGGGCGTACGAAGCGGCCGCGCATGCCATTACGATAATGAACCAGACCATCGGCGACATGATTCAGCAGCTAGGAGGCTAGGCGCATGCGTATTAGCGATCAACAGGTGCTCGACCTCACGCAGTATCAGATGAACTCCGCGTACGACCAGATGGCTCGGGCCCAGACGGTGCTGGCCAGCGGCAAAAGGATCAATAGCCCGGCCGATGATCCGATCGGTGCGACGACCGCATTGGAGCTGCAAGGCAATCTGGCTGAACTCAACCAGTTTTCCTCCACCGCGTCCGACGCTCTTAACTGGATGCAGACGACCGACTCGGCGTACAACGACGTGGGCGATGTGCTACAACAAGTACGGACGTTGGCGGTGCAAGCAGCCAATGGAACCCTTAGTCAAGACGAACGCCAGGCCATGGCGGCGAGCGTCGGCCAACTCCTGCAACAGGCTGTGCAGTCCGCCAATGCCACCTACGATGGTCGCTACGTCCTCGCCGGTTACCAGACCGGCACGTCGCCGTTTGTCGTTGCCAACGGTGTTGTCACCTATCACGGCGACAGCGGAGCCATACAGCAGGAAGTCAGCCCGGGGCAAATGATGCAAATCAACATGCCGGGCAACGCCGCGTTGCCCGCGGTCTTCTCCTCCATGACGCAGTTGCAGCGGGACTTGCAGGCGGGAAACACCGCGGCCATCGGTGGCGCGGACCTCCAGGCGATCGACGATGCACATGCCGGGCTCCTGGTGGCTCAAGCGACGGTAGGCACGGGCACCAATCGCTTGCAGGCGATACAACAGGCGCTACAGTCCAGGCAAAACACCACGACGGGCCAGGTCTCGCAGATCGTGGACGCTGATATGGCCCAGGCGGCCATCGATTTCAGTTCGCGCCAGGCCACCTACCAGGCTGCTCTCTCCGCCGCGTCCAGGGTCATTCAGCCGAGCCTGTTGGAGTTCCTCAAGTGAGATGAGTGTTTCTACCGCGTCGGATGGCCAATCGCAGGGCCGCCTCGTCATTTCGACTCTGCGCTTCGGCAGCGCAGAGGAAGTCGTGATCTTCGCCTCACATCTGTACACCTTTGTCGACCCCTTGCCGGGCTTGCCGGACAACCATCGCTTCGCCCTTATCGAGGAAGAGAGGTACGCTCCACTGCGCTGGATGCAGTCGCTCGACGACCCTTTGATCTGTCTGCCGCTGCTGCCCGCCGCGTTGCTCGAGTTCGACACCGAAAAGTATCGCGCGCGCATCACAGCGGCGGACGAGGGGTCGGGCGATGACCTCGGCCAGGGCGGGTCCGTCTACCTGGTGACGCGTCAGTTGCAGGACGGCGGCAAGCTGGTCGTCAACCTCATGGCCCCGATTTATCTCGATCCCGGCAACGGAACCGGCCGTCAGGTCATTTTGCAGGATCCATCCTACTCCCTGCGCCAGGGAATCGTGTGGAACGCCCGATCGCGAAAGTTCGGCCTGGTATGCTCATCCTAAGCCGCCGCCATGGACAGGGCATCCGCATCGGTAACTCCATCAGGGTCACGGTTGTGGCCATTGATGGACAGGTCGCGCGCCTGGGTATCGAGGCGCCGGCCTCCTGCAAGATCCTGCGGGACGAGTTGTGGGAGCTGGTGGCCGATGCCAACAAGGATGCCATCTCCTCCGCCCCGATTGGCGGTGACTTTGCCCGCATCATCCAGGGCACGGCGAGCGGTCAGGGGCCCGAGGAAGCCGGCCCACTCCGCAGCCAGGACAGCCACCTGGGGACTGCGCTATAGGTAAATCTTCTCATCTCCGGTAGATCGCGCTGAGGAAGGGAACGATCTGTACGACTAAGGGTGTGGACAGCGCAGTGATAAGCGGAACCGGAGCGGAGACGGCCGTGACGCCCCGTTCCACGCATCAGGCGCCGTCAGCGCACACGCGGGAGCTCGGATGCATCCGCGATTAAGGAAAGGGAGTTCACATCAATGGGACTGCGGATCAACAACAACATCGAGGCGCAGGACACCTTCCGCCAACTCACCATCGCCAGCAATATGTTCAGCCAGTCGATGCAGCGCCTATCCAGCGGCAAGCGCATCAACAGTGCCGCCGACGATGCCGCCGGCTATGCTATCAGCCAGAAGTTGCATGCCCAGAGTACCGGCCTGACTCAGGCGCAATCCAACGCCCAGGACGGCATTTCCCTGGTGCAGACCGCCGGTGGTGGGTTGCAGACCACGCAAGACCTGCTGCAGCGCCTCCGCCAGCTCGCGGTGCAGTCGGCCAATGACACCAACACGACCAGCGACCGCCAGGCCCTCCAGGCCGAGGCCGACCAGATCTCGCAGGAAATCACGCAGATTGCCTCGACGACGCAGTTCAACACCAAGAACCTGCTCGACGGCTCCATGGGCTCGTCCGCGTCGGTGGTCACGACAACCATCGCCGGCACGCCGGCCACGCCAACCACGGCCGGCGCGCTGAAGTCGGGCACCTATTCGTTCACCGCCACGGGCGGCCAGGTCGCCTTCACCGGCACCACGCTGAATCAGGGCGTCGGCACCGGTACGGCCAGCACGGCCGCCGGCACCTACCTGTCCGATGGCACCAACTCGATCGGCGCCTCGGGCGGCGCCTCGGCCTTGGCCGCGGGCAGCTACAGCTTCACCATCAACGGCCCCAAGGGCAATGCCACGATCAACTTCACGGTCGGTGCCACGGCCACCTCGGGCGATACCTACCAGACGATCCTGAACTCGATCAACGCCGCCTCCAATCAGACTGGAGTGACGGCGGTCTTCAACGGCGGCGCCGCCAACGCCGGCATTCAGCTGCAGAGCGCTGTCGCCGGTTCCAGCCAGAACTTCACGGTCAGCGCGAGTGCCAACAACGTCTTCGTTGCCCTGGGTATGTCCACGACGGCGACGACGCTGGCCCTGAACACGACGGCCGGTGTGACGGCGGGCACCAACGGCTCTCTCACCGTGCAGGACTCGGCCGGCAACACGGTCATCAACAACCTGACCGGTAACGGCAACACCTTCCTGGACGCGGCGACGGGCTTCTCATGGGACCTGAGCAAGGATGCTTCCTTCAACGCCCAGGCGGGTGCAACCGGCAGCCTCAGCGTTAGCAACACGGGTCTCACCCTCCAGGTCGGCGCCAACGCCAACCAAAACATTTCCGTCGCGGTGAACGACATGCGCGCGCTGGCCCTGGGCATTCAAGGCGCAACCAGCAATCAGGCCCTGGATATCACCACCCAGACCAACGCGAACAACGCCATCTCCGTGATCGACAATGCGATTCAGACGGTGTCGGCCCAGGCCTCCCAGCTCGGCTCCGTGCAAAACCGCCTGCAGTCGGCCATGAACAACCTGGCCATTCAGCAGGAGAACATGCAGGCCGCCTATAGCAGCATCACCGATGTGAACATGGCGCAGGAGACGACGAACCTGGCCACGGCGCAGATTCTACAGCAGTCCTCCATGGCCATGCTGGCCCAGGCTAACCAGGCCCCGATGGGCGTCCTGAAGCTCCTCGGCTAGTCATAGTGGCGGAAGATCCACCTCTAGCGTGGTAATCCCTTGAGCACCAAGCCCAGAAGGGCAAGAGCCCCTTCCCGTCCTTCTGGGCTTCCGCGATCAGGCGCTTGCAGTGCGTAAGAGCAGACGATGAGTACAACCAGCAGCTCGACGACCACCGGCTCCGCGTCAACCAGCCAGCAGTCTATCGACTACTTGAGCTATCTGAACGGGCTGACACCGGTGCCCTTCAATCCGAATACGGTCATCAACGCTCTCCTCCAGGCAGATCAGGCGCCCATACAGAATCTGCAGACGCAGATCACCAACATTCAGACGAACGAGAGCATCTACAAGAGCATCGCCGCCGACGTGACGGCTCTCCAGTCATCCGCCTTCAACCTGACCCTCCAGGGCAGCGTACAGGCCAATACCGTGTCATCGACCAATCCCAGCGCCGTGACGGCGTCCGCCGCCCCCTCGGTGCAGGCCGGGACCTATACGGTGGCCGTGGGCACCCTGGCCACGGCAACGACCGCGGCATCGACGGCACCACTCAGCCAAGCTATCGACTCACGGGCCGCCACCACGCCCCTGAATGCGCTGAATCTCAGCGCCGTGCCGACAGGCGGCAATTTCAGCGTCATCGTCGACGGTAAGGTACAATCGGTGTTCGTCGATCCGACCAAGGCCCTTCTCGATCCGTCCGGGGCGCTAATGCAGCTTCAGAGTGCCATCAGTGCGGCGTTGAACGACGGCTCGGCCACGGTGAACGTGGGTGTCTCCGGTAACAAGGTGACGATCGGCATCAGCGGCGCAGGTGCCTCGCACACCATCTCCTTCGGCGCGGCGGGCGATACATCGAACTTCCTCTCGGTCATGAATCTGTCCACGGTACAGGGATCGACCACCAACGGAGCGCTGACTCTAACCAGCAGCGGAAACGTGGGCGTCGCCCAGGCGAACGCGCCGCTCTCCTCCGCCGTTCTGGCTACTCCGCTCAACGCCTCGTCCGGCATCTTCAGCATCAACGGGGTTTCCATCGCCTGGGATGCATCCGCGGACTCTCTCAATAGCGTCATCAGCCGCATCAATAACTCGGCGGCCGGCGTCAACGCCACGTACAATAGCACCACCGATCAGCTCACGGTGACAAACAAAGCCACGGGCCAGACGGCGATTAACCTGGCCGATGTCACGGGCAATTTCCTGGCGGCGATGAATCTGGCCCCCGGTACGACCACCGCGCAGATACTGGGCACCAACGCCAGTGTCACGGTCAACGGAACGACAGTGAGCTCGACCAGCAACACGATCACCAATGCCGTACCGGGTTTATCAATTAGCGCGGCGGCGAAAACAACCGACGGCTCGCCCGTGACGTTGACCGTCGGCCCGGACACGACCGGCATTACCAAGCAGGTTCAGGCCTTCGTCGACGCGGCCAACAAGCTGATCAATGACATCACGACCACGCAGCAGAAGGACGCAACGACGGGCGGCTATAGCCAGTTGTTGGGCGACCCAACCCTGCTAGGGCTCAAAGACAGCGTCCTGACCATGATCACCGGACGCTTGACGACGTCGGGGCCCTACCAGTCGTTGCAGGATGTCGGTATCACGACGGGCAGCGTGGGCAGCCTGCCCGGTACAACAAGCAACCTGACTCTCGATAGCTCCAAGCTGGCTGCAGCCATTGCCGCCAATCCCGGACAGGTGGCCGCGCTCTTCAATGGTACCACTCAGACCAACGGTTTCCAGGGTGTGGCGCAACAGTTGAACACTTTCCTGCAGCAGGAAAGCAACCCGGTCACGGGTCCATTTGCCCTCTACCAGAGCAGCAATGATGCGCAGATCAAGACCTTGCAGAGCCAGATTGATTCCATGAATTCGATGATCGACCAGCAGCGGCAGATATTGACGACGCAGTTCACGGCCATGAGCAATGCCATGTCCCTCCTGGCAAGTGAGAACATGCTCTTCTCCATGACCAACACAACGTCATCGTCATCCAACAGCGGCCAGTCAGGCTAGAGGCAAGGGAGGATAAGGGCGGCCATGCAGACAAACATCGATAACCTGGCTGTACAACGCAGGGTGCTTGAGCGCCTTGCTGAGTTGAGCGATTGTCAGGAGCAGGCGCTGAACGCCGGTGACATGATCGCCCTGACACAACTGTCCGAGTTGCGAGCCCAGGTTGTTCGCGACGCGGCCGCCTCTCTGCCCCCTTTCCACGATTGGCACCCGGAGGTCGCGGAGTTAGCCACGTTCGTCAAGGCCCGCTCCGAAGACGTGCAGCGGTCGTTGCGCGCTTGCATGCTGGAAGTGCGTCGCGAACTGGTCGCTCTCACCGAGCGGCGCCATGTCGCGGGCTATCTTGCTTTCCAGACGATGCCCGGTGGCGCTGGGAGAGCGCCCGGCAACCGGCTGGACCGCGGCCACTATCCGGCAAGTTAAGGGAGGTGTCCCGACCATGATCGCTCATAAGGCCACAGCGGGGACAGGTGCCGATAGCCAGATCCAGCCGGCAACGGTAATCCAGCGTACTACCGTACAACAACCCGAGGGGCAAGCCCAGCCCGCCCTGGCTCAACCGGATTCCGCGGAACTCGGTCGCCTGACGCTGCCGTCGGCCCAGGCTGTCCTGAGCTCCGGGCGCAACCTGGTCGCGGATTACATCATGGGCGACGATAACCGTCTGCTACAGATCCGGATGATCGATCCCGTGACGCACCAAGTCGTCGCGGAGAGCCCACCCAGCACCATTGCACGCATGCAGCAGGAAGTCCTCACCTATCAGGACCTCGGAAGCCGCAACCATCACAGCAGCGAGCGCACCGCCGTTGAAGAATAAAGCGAGAAAAAGATGACCATGTATCAGGGCAGTTATGCTCAGTACCGGACAGTCGGAACGGTCACGGCCAGCCCAGGAGATCTCTTGGTGCAGCTCTATCAGGCTGCCATCCGGAACGGCGCTCTGGCCAGTGGCGCTATCGAGAAGCGCGACGTCCCCCGGGCGCACCATCACATCACCCGCGTGCAGGACATTCTGGCCGAATTGCGGCGGACCCTGGATGTCGAGCGCGGCGGCGAGATCGCCCAGCTTCTTGACCGCCTCTACGGCTACATGCTACATCGCCTCTTCATAGCCAACGTCAACAAGGACCGTGGCCCCGTCGACGAAGTAGTTGGCCTCTTGCGCCAGTTGCTCTCAGCATGGCAGGTTGCCGCTCGCACCTCTCGCCGCTCCGCGGGTAGCATCGACGACGCGGTGGCGTGAGTATCACCGTGACGCTCGCTATGTCGCTACTTGTCGGCCGCCACTATCCCGTTACGGGCGCATATGACGGCATCAGCATCAATGTGCCGCTCATAACACGCGTCCAAGGGCGCGCTTCCGGGCTATAGGTACGCCATGGGCCGGGGAATATGTATGGGCTGACGAGAGCTGTTACCCAATCGGACCATGACCAGCGGCGCAATAGTACTTTGGAGGTATTGCTGACCTCGCCTCCATTGACTATTGCCATAGTGTATGAGCGAAGACGTTCATCCGGTGCCCTCACTCGCTCGAGGGTGCCGGCAAAGGCAATGCTATCGTGAGGTAGCGACGCGTAGCCACGGAACTCCACCGGCGCGATGCCGGGAGTGAGCCGGGTTACCCATGAGGACCGCACTTGATGTTTGTGTCTCAGCACATGTCCGATGTAGAGCAGGATGCCTATCACCCGAATCAAACCACAGATGAAGCAGATCTGCTTCTGCGACACTCTTTCCAAGAACACAGCCATGATAACAATGATGACCACAACATCATCAGGCTGTACTTACGCGATATTGCGCGGTTTCCGCGGCTTACCGCTGAGCAGGAGCGCGAACTGAGCCGGCGCATTCGCGAGGATAATGATCCCGCTGCTGAGTCCTGGCTGATCGGGTGCAATCTGCGCCTGGTCGTGAGCGTCGCCAAGGAATATCGGGCACAGGGGCTCCCGCTGCTCGACCTCCTGCAGGAAGGCAATGTTGGCCTGATGAAGGCGGCCAAGCGCTTTGACGGGCGGAAGGGCTTTCGCTTCTCAACCTATGCCGTGTGGTGGATACGGCAGCAGATTACGCGGGCTATCTGGAGCGCCCACGGGCCGCTAAAGATACCGGCCCGTGTGATCGACGAACATCGACGCGCGGCGAAAGCACAACAAAGCAAGTTGGGCGACGATGTCGGGCAGAGCCCTATCCAACCGGCCGAGGCGGACCGTCCATGGAACGTCATTGCCATACCCCAGGCCGAGGCGGAGGAACACGTGGCTTCACTGCCGGCACCGGCGGCCGATTGCCCCGCCTGCCACGCCGAGAACAAGGAACTGCTTGAGACCATCCTCAAAGCCCTGGAAGTAGTCAGCCAGAGAGATCGCCAGATTGTATTCGAGCTGTTCGGGCTGGACGACACCACCCCCATCAAGCTTGAGGAGGTCGCCGCAAGACACCGGCTCACCTGCGAGCGCGTGCGGCAAATCAAGAACGCGGCCCTGGAGACTGTTCGCCACTCGCCCTATGCGCCCCAGTTGGCCGCCCTTTAGGTCCTCCGACAACCGACAGCCCGGCGCGCCGGCCCAGGACCCGCTGCGCCGCGCCATCTTGATCGCCGTGTAGCCGAGAGTGCGGTGACAGCGTGAGCCGAGTAGCGCCATCGCCCGTCGTCGTACGGCTCAGTCCGGATGCGCTGCATCTCGAGGTTTTCCTGAGCGCCGAGACGGCGGCGATGCCCGCGGAGGCCCTAGCCGAGGCCGTGCGCGAGCAGAGCCATCGACTGCGCGTGACGCTGCCGTTCGCGCCTTCGGATCTGAAAGCGCGCCTGCTCTCCTGCCGGATCGGGGCGTGGACCAGGCTTCTGTCCGGCACCGAGCCTACCTCGCCGCTGGACGGTCGCGTTGAGCTGTTGGCGCCGGTCCCCGTGCTCTCACACCTGCAGCAGTTCCAGGAGACACACTACGCCGTGCGGGCCGGAACACCGCTGGCCCGCCTGCACGCGGCTCAGAGTGGCCGGCCTGGTTTCGACCTCCTCGGGCGCAGGCATCAGGCGCGAGAGCCGCGCAAGGCCCGCCTTCCACGCGGACGCAACACGATGCTCAGCGATGATGGAACCGTACTGTATGCCGCGTGCGACGGCGAGGTGGTGTTGCGCAATCTCATGCTGCACGTCTTTCCAATGCACGTGCGGGACGGCGACCTTGAAGCGGCCGATGGGGTATTGGCCTCCGAAAACGGCGTCTTTGTCCGCGGGTCGCTGCGCCCGGGCGCACGCATCGTGGCCTCGGGGCACATCTATGTCGCGGGCGACATCCATGAAGCGATCGTTCAAAGCGAGACCGGCAATATCTCGGTGAGCGGAAGCATCCTCGGTGCGGTCGCCCGGCCAACTCTGTTACAAGCCGGCAATAACATCAGCATCACCAATGTCCTGTACGGCACCTTGAGCGCCGGTGGGGGTATCTGGCTGCTCAGAGAGGCACGCCGCAGCACTCTGCGTGCGGCGGGCGACCTGTATCTGCACAATTCGCTGGACGCCAGCTTGCGCGACGTGCAGATAGAGCTCGGGGGCGGCGTCGTCACGAAACAAGCCGTGGCGGTGACCCAACTCGCCGTGCTCACCGAACGCCAGCACTTCCGGGTCAGCATGGCGGTTCAGGCCGCCATCGCCCTACACGGAGTCCAGCCGCTCCGCTTTCATCCGTGTTGGATCCTCGACGTTAGCAGCAGCGGAGCACGCTGTCGCGTGACGGAGCATGCCCTGATCGATCACCTCGTCCCCAACACGGCTGTGCAGCTCAAGTTCGCGCTGCCTGACAGGCGCGATCTGGTGCTGGTCATCGCGCGCGTGGCGCGCCTCATCGCACCCGGTGTCATCGGCGTGGAGTTCGTGCACATGACCCAGCATGACCACCAGCACCTGGCCGATCTGTGCGTCAGATCGATGCTGCGGCGCGCGCACGTCGGGTTGCCGCGCAGCGACGACCGCGGGCGATAGCCTCGCTCCCACGCCGGCTTGAGGGCAGCGCACGACCAGGTCTCAGGGCTTGGTCTTCCCGGATCGTCCTGTCGCCGGGCGCGACGTCCGGCGCTTGCGCTTGCGTCGCCGCAGGCGCCACAGCGCCATCAGGGCAAGAACGGGAAGCGAGGCCGCTGAGACCGGCAACCGTGCCTTGCCGCCCACGATCGGTAGATGGACCACCGTGATCGGTCCCGGCAATAGGCCAAGGTACAGCGGAGGAAGAGGAGGAGCCAGTGGGCGCTGAACAATGCGCGGGTGCGGCTGGACGCCGACGAGCTGCACCAGCGAGATGTGACTGGTCAGGCCATAGAGGCCAAGGCTGTACCCGCCGCGTCGGATCACCGCGCCATCAGGGAGACGGCCACTGATCACGCCAAATCGATCGGCACGCAGGCTACCTTGATTGCTTGCGCCCCAACTGACGGCGACGATTTCTCCGGGCGTGAAGCCGCTGGCCCAGTATGTTCCCGATAGCCCTGTCCCCTGCGAGCGATCCATCATAAGATGGAGATGTGCGACAGGTGACCGTGGCACACTCTTGATTTGGCTGAGATGCACAGATCCGTTGGGCGCATACGTTGCGAACACGGGCCGCTGTATCGCCGCGTCATAGGCGTAGAAGGCATCATGGCCGGCAACGGCGGATAGGCTCGTTACTGTCATCGTCGTGGCCAGCATACCAAGGCGGCGCAGGTCTTTAGCCTGTAAGAGCAGAATTCGACTGCCTCGTCGCCCGCCGAGAGCAACATACAACAGACCTCGTCGCGCGTCGAGCGCCATGGCAGTGGGGTTAGCATCAAGCAATTGTATGGCCACCACCACACCGCCGCGTGTAAGAAGTGTCAGGGTCCGGGAGCCCGGCTGCACGAGAAAGATGCTGCTTGAGTCGGGTCCGGCAAGCATAAGAGGCCCCGCAGCCTCAGGTGCAGCGCCCGACGGCGCAAGCAGCAGAAGGCCCCACAACACCACGGCCCGGCATAGTGCGCGCTTACGGCCTGCGCAGATGAATGTGCTAGTCATGAGGTGATTGTCCGATCCCCGCCCTCGCCGTTGAGAGTGTAGCCACGCCGGCCCCTATTGCGGAAGCGGGCGGCGCCGACGTTCATCCCAAACATGCGATCAGGCATAACATCCTATCCAGGACGACGAAACGAGGGTACAATATCACCTGTCGTGCATCGAATACCCGTCCTGCGTGGCCGCTGTGCAGGCGATGCTTTGAGAGCACGCGCGAAGGAATGCGGACAATGCCGGTCTTGCCAGTAGCTGACGTCAAACCGGGCACTGAGTTGCAGCAGCCCGTCCATAGTCCGCGCGGTGTTCTTCTGGCCGCATCCGGCACCGTCTTGACCCAAGAGCATCTTGCGACCTTCGTCGCGTACGGCGTGCGCACGATCAACGTCGCAGCCCCCTCCGACAAGGTCCCATTTGAGCCACGCCAACTCGACGAAGAGCGTCTGGCCGCGGTGCAGGCTCACTTCGACGCCCGTTTCGCACCGGCAATGCCGCTGAGTCCGCTGATGCGGGAGGTGCGGCGCGTTGCAGAGGAGATGTATATCAAGAAACTACTGCAGCAGGAAGATCTCGAAGCGGGCGCCGACCGATGAGGCAGACGACACCGGAGTCATTGATCGCTGCACTCGACGCCCTGCCCACGCTGCCGAACCTAAGAGAGACTCTGGCGCAGGCGTTGAGCAATCCCTACTCCTCATTTGGCGCCCTGACCGATATTATCGGCCTGGACGTGGTGATGGCGGCGCGGCTGATAGGGGCGGCCAACCGGCCGCAGGCCGGCACGCCGCGGCGCAACATCACCTCAATCAACAAGGCTCTCCGTATCCTGGGTTTCGACGCGGTCCGGGCTCTGCTAGCCAGCCAGCCGGTCATCAGCGAGCCGACAACCGAACCGGCCGGCAGCTCGTCCTTTGTGGTGCGAGACCTCTGGCTGCATTCGGTAGCTGCCGCCGTGGCCGCTCGTGCTATCGCCGTTCAGATGGCCTACCCGGAGCCCGATGAATACTATCTGGCCGGATTGCTCCACGATATTGGCAAGATTGCTATGCTGCGCATACGTCCCAACCAATTTCATGCCCTCGCGGTGCAGGCCGCGGCGTCGCAGCGCACCTTCTATCAATGCGAGATGGACAATGGGCAGCCCTCGCACGCCGTCCTGGGCCGCATCCTGCTCCGGCAGTGGTCACTGCCCTCCGCGCTGGGAGAAGTCGCCGGTCGGCACCATACACCGCAATCCGATAGCGCAGCCCCGCGCCTGCTGGCCACTGCACATATCGCCGATATCCTGGCGCGCGCCCTGGGAGTGGGATCCGGGGGTGATCCCTTCGTCCCGCCACTGAAGCCGGTGGCCAGCGTTCAAGTAGCGCTGCGGCCGAGCAACGTCGAGACCTTGCTTACAGAGATCGACTGCGAACTGTCCCGCGTCATGGCAGCACTCGCGCCGAGCTGACCGGACTGGCTCCATACATCTTTCCTATTGCCTGCACGCCAGCACATCTTGTTGCCTGAGTTAGGGATACCGCACCTCAGGATGAATCGACGTGAGGCGAAATCGATCGTTGCCCACAAGGCTGGCCGCTGCCTGTCTGGCCATGGTAATCGTTGCTGGCAATACCCCGCTAAGCTATGCGGATGGCATACCCCAGGGGCAGCAGAGCGGCGCGATTGCCCAGGACCCGGCAACCGGCCAGGTCTACCTTGCGCAGCCTTTCTCTGACTCCCTTTTCATCCTGACGTCCAAAGGCCTGCATCTCCTCGCCGTATTGAGAATGCCGCCCTCACCATCCGCGATTGCCGTAGACCCGGATCATCACTTCGTCTATGTGGCCAGCGATCCCGCCGGCATGATCAGCGTCATCGACTCACGCACCTTTCGCGTGGTGCGCATCTACCCTTTGGGTGGCCATCCTGACGGGCTGACTCTCCTGGACCACGGTGCGACGTTGCTCATCAGCGATGGCGCCAGTGGGGCTGTTCAGCGACTCTCAGTCCAAGCTCACACCGACCAACCGCAACAGGTCTTTTCCATCGGCCCCGCGGCTGCCGCGGCCGTGCTTTTCGCCCCGACCACGGTCTACCCAGGGCAAGACGTTCTGGCCTGGGCGCGCGGATTCCGACCGGGCGAGCCAATCGACATCGATTGGGGTATCCAACCGTTGCTGAAGACCAGGGCAGGCAGGTACGGCATCGTCAAAGTACACGTCGCAGTACCTGCCCAAACAGATCTGGGGCTGCATCTGGTCATTATTAACGGCAAGTGGAGCACTACCAGCAAGAGCGGGCTCCTGAATGTCGTCCGCGCCCCGGTCGTTCGCAAGCGCAAGAAGGCGACTCCTTCCAAGAAGCCTGTGACGCCAGCTCTCCTGGCTCTGTTGACGCAGACTGTTGCCGTCCCAATTCCTCCCTTCCTCAGCTCGCTGACATCTCTACTCTTGAGACACCAGCAGCCCGCCCAGGCCAACGCCACGAGAACCGCCAGGGACACCACGCCACGGACGACGCAATCATCGCTCCGGCAGACGAAGCAGACCGCCTCAGGCCGACCACCCCGGGCCACGCCTGGATCGGGCCGCTTACAACATCCAGCGAACAACGGCGGCAGCCACCAGCAGGCCATAGCCCCGACAACGCCGACAGCGCATATTCCCCTGCTTGCCGTGGCAGCAGTGCCGCTCTTAGTCCTGGTCGGGCTGATGAGGCGGCTACTACGGCGACGCGGGCGGCGTCGCAAGGTGAAAAGGGAGCAGCAGAAGGAGATCGCCGATTCCGCGTCTGTCCCCGCCAAAAAAGCCTCGTGAGCGAACATACCATAGATACGGATAGACAAAACTAATGCAAGAGAGATGCCGTGCGCGAACAGCCAGAGCACGAACGCGGTCGTATAGTGCCCGGTGAGGTTATCCAAGACCAGGAGCATCCGGAGCGGCGGTAACTCCTGGGGCAAGGTGAGGCGCACCGTCAAGCCCTCTTGCCAGCGCTCCCAGCAGCGCCGTGCCATGGGCCAGGCGCCGGCCCCGCCGGGTCAGCGGCGCCAGGCTGGCGCGGAAGGTGGCGTTGAGCCGCTCGATAGAGGAGGTGTTGATCGGGGTGCAGCCCTTGGTCCGCGCGATGGCGTCCGCGACGGCCTCCGCCGGGCCGCACACCACACGGCGCGTGACGTCCACCAGCCGTCGCCCCTGATGGCTCTTGCCCACCTGCGCCAGCAGCACGGTCGGGGGCGGCCCCGCCGCCCCGTGCGCACCGCGCCCACGTAGGCGCTGAAGCCGTCCACGCCGATCAACAGCGCCGTGCTGGTGGCGCACGCGGCGACCCGGCGCAGCAGCGCGGTGAGTCCGTCGCGCGCCGGACTCACCGCCCCGCCCAGCCACAGCCGGGAGGGGACGGCCAGCGCCATGGCCTGCCAGACCCGGCCCCGGCAGAGCTTGCCACAGATCTCGTCGGCCTGCACCTGGCCCAGGTCCATCTGCCCCGTTTGCGCCACCTCCTCATGCACGCGCACGCTGTGATCCCCCGCACGGTGCAACCACGCCCTCACCGTGCGCTCGTCCAGCCCGCACGCCGCCACGATGGCCTGGAGCGGGCAGCCATGGCACAGCAGCGTCACCACCACGACCATGACCTCCGCTGGGTGATGCAGCCGATAGAACGCCGTCCCCCGCGTCGCCGCGAAGGTTGTGCCGCACGTCGTGCAGCGATAGCGCCGCTCTTTCTGGCTATGGATGCCGATGTTGCCTCCCCCACGCTGCCCCTTGTCGGGGCAGAATACGCTGTGCGGGTCCATACGACAGGCGCTCCTCGCCGTGTGAGCGAGACACGGCTGGCTCTAGCATGCCGCATGCGACCCGTGCTTGTCATCACCGACCCTCCTCCACGGTTTAGAGCGCATTTCATAACCGTTCGACGGCCCGGAGGCAGATGAGGGCACAGCCCAGGTGGAGGAAGGCGAGATGGATATCGTCGCGGCGCTCGTAGCGCGCCGCGAGGCGGCGGAAGTCGCTGACCCAGGGCAGCGTGCGCTCCACCACCCAGCGCACCCGGCCCAGCCGCTCGCCGCTCTCGACGCCTTTGCGCGCGATGCGGTCCTTGATGCCGCGGCGCCGCAAGTAGGCGTGGCAGCGCGGCACATCGTAGGCCTTGTCGGCGTGCACCTTCTCCGGGCGCTGGCGCGGCCGGCCGCGCGGGCGCTTGATCGGGGGCAGACCGTCGAGCAGGCTCTCGAAGTAGACCGCGTCGTGGCGATTGGCCGGGCTCAGCAGGGCATGGAGCGGCAGACCGGCGCGGTCGACCACAACATGGCGCTTCGTGCCCGGTTTGCCGCGATCCGTCGGATTCTTGCCGGTTTGGGCCCCCCCTTTTTGGCCCGCCCGCTGGCGCTGTCCACGCCCGCCCGGCTCCCGTCGATGGCGTCGGCGCGCCCCAGCCGGTCGAGCAGGGGGTGGTGCCGCCGCTCCCAGACGCCCGCCGCCTGCCAGTCGCGCAGGCGCCGCCCGCCGGTCGAGCCGCTGCCACAGCCCCTCTCGCGCGGCAGCATCTGCCAGGGGATGCCGCCGCGTAGCACGAAGATGATGCCCCCCAGCGCGGCGCGGTCGGGGCGAGACGCGCCAGGCCCGGCCGCAGCAGGGGCGCGTAGACGCGAGTGAAAAACAGGGCAGTCCGCAAGCCTTGCGGGGTCAGGCGATCGCGCTGGGTGTGCGGGATGCGTTCGATCAGCCTGTGCAGGCGCAACCGGCGCAGGTCATAGGTCAGGCGGCCCCGGGGACAGTTGGCTGGGCTCCAGGCCCAGGAGCGGCGCGAGATGCGCCCGCACGTCTTTGTTGGCGAACCCGTTGGGCAGCAGACAGTAGAGCACCAGGACGCTGAAGAGCGCTTGCACGCGAGGGTCGGCAAAGGGCAAGGCGGAGACGCGTTGGCGGCCGACCACCTGCGGACGGGTCACCTGGGCCAGGGCCTCTTCGCCAATCAGACAATCGTGGCTGAGTTGTTGGACGTCGAGCAGACGTCGGTTGACGGCAAAGCCGACCGCCCGCAGCGCGGGCAGGTTGTGCAGCCGCTTGCCGATGGCAAAGTCCCGTGCGTTGTTGATGGTGGTCTCCGTCCGTAGGGCCCGGCCCTCCTTGTGATACTGCTTGATGCGCGCGTGCTTGTAATCGACGTAGAGGGACGGCACCACGCCCTGCGTGATCACGCGCGTGCGGAAGCGGTAGCGGCCTTCGTCTGCTTGGGCACGCGCCGGCCAAAGATCAGTTGCACCTGGCTGGGGCGCCCCAGATCCAGGTTCTCACGGATCACTTCCTCGAAGAGGATGCGGCCATTCACGGGCCGCGCGAGCACCTGGGTGAGGGCGAACTCGGCTTGCAGAATGGACACGTCGTAGCGGAAGCCCGCCTCGCGGTCCTGGGGCGTGAAGGGATGGGGCAGCCGGGCCAGCCACTTGCGCAGCAGGCCATCGATCAGCGCCGCATCCACCCCGTCGCAAATCTCTTGCATCCGTTGGGGATCAGCGCAGGAGAGCAGGCCATTGTCTAACGCTTCAAACGCGATGCCTTCCTTGGTCAATTGGCGCATTAACTCACCGAAGATGTAACCCGCACGCGGGGTGTGGCTGGCACTTTCTAATTCTCGCTGAACAACGTCGGCCCGTTTCGGCGATGAACGAGAAGTCCTCGTCCGCTACTTTCCAAGTAGTCTAATGTGCCCAAACGTCCATTCCATACTCAGGTAGGCTCGGTGTGGCCGCGTTCGGCCCTCACTGCGCCACCTCGGTGCATGTGTCAAACCGCTAGAGCAAGCACGCGCCTCACCGTCACTCCGCTCCCACGTGGCTCAGTCACTTGCCGAAGGGCACGCCGGCATCGCCGACTCATGAGCGGAGCCGGAAATGGTCATCCAGAGCGCCAATGCTGCAAGCATCCGACGATATCATCGCCCCCATGCGTCTATATGAGTGCTCCACTCGGTAGGATCGACGCAAGCCCTCGCCAGGAGGCATCGGGTGCGGCACGACGTGTCGTCCAACCGGCCACAACAGGCCGAAATAGTTTGCGTGCCCGGGCGCACGAGAGGCGCACAAACGGGCCGTCATGGACCGTCTGGAGGCGGCATCGTACGGCAGAATCGTCCTTCCATTCGGGTGTGAAACGGCATCAAGTGACAGGCTTTGGCAGGGTCGGGACGAGACTCATAATCCCGCGGTTCAGGGTTCGAATCCCTGTGGGCCCACCCGTCGAATCTGTCGTTCTGAGGCCTGTTGCGGGCCCTGAAACGCCGAACGCGTCCATCAGGCCTGCGCGGCACCCGATCACACACTGCGCCACCACGATGGCCCGGAGGCTATCCGAGCGACCGGTCCGCACGGTGCCGGTTGGCCACGTCGTGGGCGTCACCCTCGCCCTCACGTCGGCAGGGGGCGGTGACGATCGACGGCGCCCCGGTGAACCCGCACGATCACCGCCCCTCCGGAGACGGTCTCGGTCGAGCCCGAGGGCAAACGCGGCCATAGCGTGGGGGTGCTCAACATCCTCGACGTCGGCACCCCCGTCCTCCTGGGCGCCGACGTGCGCCCGGACGACACGGCCGAGACGAGCCTGCGCGCGGTGGCCGACCTCGTCGCGGCGCAAGGCCTGTTAACTGTTCACCATGCCCATCGGCCTGGTCGCTTTCCAGGGCCGTCACAGCACCGATTGGGGGCCTCTCATGGCCGGCTATACCCTGGCCTCCATACCGATCGTGGTCCTGTTTGCCATCACAACACGCACGTTCGTCGAGGGCCTGACGCAGGGCGGCCTCAAGCTCTGAATGAGGCGTCGGCTTCGGCGGCGTGATGCGCCCGGACCACGTCCCCACCATGCAGGGCGACGCCAACACCTCTCCGGGCTATACGACGCGCGGCCGGATCTTCGCGATCGGCCACATGACGGGCTTGATGGAAGCGGCGCGCGCCGAGCCGCGAATTGGGGCAGGAACGGGGGAGATCACCGTTATCCGCTTGATGCTGCCCGATGTCGAGCGGGGGACAAACCGGTCCGCGGAGGTGCTCAAGCTCACGCCGCACCGAGCTCGCGTCGCACGAGCGCCGTTCCCGCCACAAGCGCCTTGAGTTTCTCCACCGCCAACCAACGCGCGGTCTGGCTGAAGCCACAGTCGGGTGCCAGCCATAGCTTCTCCGGCCGGCACGAGGCGAGCAGGGTGCGCACGCGCTCGGCCACGATCTCCGGGCTCTCGACCGAGCGCCCTTTCACGTCGATGACTCCGCCGCAGAGGATCTTGTCGCCGCCGTACTGTGCCCAGAGCTCACTTTCCCACATGCAGCGGTTGGCGAACTCGAGGTGGATCACATCGGCGGCCAGGTCGCGGAAGTGGGGCGCGAACTCGCGGTAGCTACGGTGAGAGACGGCCGGCCGGCCGCGGAAGTTGCCGAAGCAGAAATGCACGCCGATCGTCGCCTGCACACCGGCGACGCAGGCATTGAAGACCTCGACCATCTCCCCCAGACCGCCGGGCATGATCCAGAAGGCCGGTTCGTCGACCTGGATGTGGCGCGCCCCGGCCGCGACGGCCGCCTTCAACTCGCGATTGATGAACGGGACGAGCGCCCAGGCCACGGCACCCTTGTCGGGATAGACGGCGCCCGGGCCGATGCGAAAGGCCTGGGTGACCGGCCCCTGCAACGGTGTGATAAACGGCTTGGTCGTGCGGGTCTGGAGGTACGTGACTTCCGGCACAAGCCCATAGCCGTCCGGCACCTCCAGGGGCGCGACGCAGCGGAAGGCATCGATCTGGTCGGGGCCGGGATAGCCGAGCCTGCGCTCCAGGGGGAGCTTCTCCAGCCCCGCGATGCGGTCGTGGAAGTTCCAGGTGAAGTCGGCACGATACATCTCGCCATCCGAGACGATATCGATGCCGGCCTCGGTCATATCCCGCAGTGCCGTGTCGACGGCGTCGCGCAAGGCTTCCCCGATATCATCAGCTCCCAGCTTGCCCTCGGCGACGGCATCGCGCACCACCCACAGCCAGCTCGGGACGCCGTGACTGCCGATCACCTGCGTGGGCAGCAAGGGCAGGTCTGTGTATGTCAGCATCGCCGCACTTCCACTACCGTGAGTTCACCGCATGCTCTCTCGCGGTGCTCCGGGAGGCGGTGTGAGTCCGATGCGCTCGTAGTCCTCGGCATGGACGCTGCCACGGCCCTTATAGATCAGCCACGAGGTTGACGGTCCGTCCTGGGTCGCATTGTAGAGGACGGGGCGGATGGGCCAGCCGTAGTCCTCGGCCGCCCAATGCTCCAGGTAGAGGCTGCAGTGCGTGCAGTACCAGGGGACGCCGGTCTTGCCCCACGTGTATGGCCTGGGCGTGCGATTAACGCCCGTGGTCGACCAGGGCGGCGCGCCCGTCTCAGGATCGCCGTGGCGGAGGATTCCTCCCGTGCCGCACGGGTTGAAGACCAGGCGATAACGGTCGCCGTCGTCGATCACCTCGAACTCGCCGTGGCGCGTGGGGCCGCCGTAGTGCGCGCGCATGCCCTCGCAGGTGAGCTGGAGCTGCTCCTCGGGCGTGTACTCCTCCCAGTTGCGGTAGCGATCGCGCCAGATCGTCTCGTAAGGGCCGCGCTGCGCCCTGATCGGCTCGTCTTCGCCGTAGGCCTCGTCGAGCGCGGTGAGGATGTCCTGGATGAAGAACACCATCTCGTCGTTGATGGTCTTGAAGATGCGGCGCGTATGGTCCAGCAGCAGCGCAGCCCGCTCGACCTCGGCGGCTTCGATAGCGCTGGCCGCCTCGTTGTTGAAGCCCTTGCCGACCTCGAAGAACGCGTTCCAGGCATGCGTGCGCGGCACGCGCAGCGCCGTCTCCAGTTTCTCGGCCCCCAGGCGAGGAAGCGTATACTCGAAGATCTGATGCAGCCAACGGTTCAGGATGGTGTCATACACGATCTTGAATTCGTCGACCATATACCGGTTAAGCGCCAGGGCGTCATCCTGGGCGCCGCGCCGCAGGGCGAGAAGGGCAAGATCCATGGTGGGGACGCCGAGCTGCGCGGGAGGGTCCTGCCGGATGCAACGGCCGAACTTCTCGGAGAACCGCAAGCCGTCCGTTGTCAGCGCGCTGCCCACCTCTAATCTCATCAGCATCATCGCCCATTCCTTTCGCTGCACCGCTCAGGCTCGTTTCCCATAATCACCCGATCAGAGTAATCCATCGGGCTACCGCCATCAAGCCAGGTCGACGTCCGCGCCGACGAGGAGATGGAATCCGTCCACCACCTCGTACGCGGCGTCGTCGATGCGCAGACCGTGGAGCGGATGAGACCGGTCGAAGTTGAGCGAGGCGCGACCCGTGGCCGCGTAGCGTACACCCGCCTCGCGCACCACAGGACGTACCAGAAGCACCTCTCTTGTTTCAGGATCCAGACCCGCCCGATGCAGCACCCGGCGCGGGGTGATCCAGCAGGCGGCGCCGGGGACCGGCGCCTGTTCGCGCCCGAGTTCGTCGACGACGAGGGTCGCCTGTCCACCTGGGGCCGACAGCATCGCGGTGCCGGCCGCACCCGACGCCAGGGTCCGGCTGTCCCATAGAGACCCGCTCAGGTCGATGCGTCCGCGAACCAGGGGCCAGCCGAAAACCTCGCGCCCCCACAGCATATACGCGTCGGAGTCGGTCCACATGAAGAGCGAGACTTCTCCCTCAACGCCACCTGCTCGCGCGCGAAAGGCCACGACCGCCTCGCGGAATCGTCCCACGACGGGAGATCCGGCGGAGTCGGCCGGCGCCTCAAAGGAAATATCGTAAAAGCGCAGGCGCGCACGCACCGTGGGCGTATCCCCCGGCCACAGGTCCGGGCTCATGATCCGTTCGACAAAGTCGCGCGGCGCCTCAAACCATGCCGTCACGACCCGACCGCCGAGGTGCCAGGGGGGATCCGCCCATGCTATCTGTGGTGATGGCCAGGGGTCCCGCCATTGAGGACTCACCATGAGAGGCTCTAGCCCATTCCCGGAGCAATGGCCGCCGCCATTCTCGGCACTGACCGGTGGGAGAACCACGATTGGTGGAACCTCTCCCAGGCCGCTTGACGTGCCGGATAACGATAGCCTACACTAGCAAACTATCGGTTGTCCAAGTAAAGGAGGTCGAGCTCGGTCGAGGGGTCTGAGAACATGGCCACGCCCTCCGATCTCTCTCCGACCATCGCCCCTCCGACTCCCTCAACCCGGCAGCCCGCGCTGGCGGTGGAGAATCTACGCGTGGAGACGACGTCGGGGGCCGATGTGGTGGCCGAGATCAATTTCACGGTGGGGATGGGGGAAGTGGTGGCCCTGGTGGGCGAGTCTGGGTGCGGCAAGACCAGCACGGCCCTCGCTTTGCTCGGCCACGCGCGCCCCGGGACCAGGATAGCCGCCGGGACGGTGAGGCTTAACGGGCGGGACATCCTCAGACTGCCGCAGCCGGCGCAGCGCCGGCTGCGGGGCTCCGAGATCTCCTACGTTCCGCAGGACCCGGCGGCGAGCCTGAACCCGCGGCAGCGGGTCGGCGACCAGATCGCCGAGGTCTTGCGCGTCCACCGCGCAACCGCCGCCTCCGCCGCCACGACCGTGCGCGACCTCGCCCGGCGCGTCGGCCTACCGACCGAAGACGATTTTCTGCGCCGCTACCCCTTCGAGTTGAGCGGCGGGCAGCAACAGCGCGTGGCCATTGCCATGGCCCTGGTCTGCAAACCGCTGGTGGTGGTGCTCGACGAGCCCACGACAGGACTGGACGTGACGACGCAGGCGCGCATCCTCGACCTGCTGCGCGAATTGAGCGCCGCGAGCGGAGCCGCCTTCGTGTACGTCACCCATGATCTGGCCGTCGTTGACGTGATCGCCGACCGCGTCGCGGTCATGTATGCCGGGCGGACGGTCGAGACAGGCTCACGCGAGCGCGTTTTCCGGCGCCCGGCGCATCCCTATACGGCGTCGCTGCTGGGGTCGGTCCCGCGGCTCTCGGTGCGACAGCACCTGGTCGGGATGGCCGGGACGGCCCCCCCGCCCGGCCATCGGCCGTCCGGGTGCTTCTTCGCGCCGCGCTGCTCGCTGGCCGTCGAGCGGTGCCGGCAGGAATTCCCCCCCGTCACCGAGGTGGACTCTGGTCACACGGTACGCTGCTGGCGTGCGTCGGAGGCAGCCATACGCGGGCCGATGGCGGTAGGCAGCGCGGGCGATGCCGCGGTGCCGGACCGTGCCGCGTTGCTGACCGTGGAGAATCTCGTTGCGTCCTACGGCAGAGGGCAGCGGGTGCGGAGGGTCTTGCATGGCATCAGCCTGTCCGTCTCGCCGGGCGAATGCCTTGCCGTGGTTGGCGAGAGTGGCAGTGGGAAGAGCACGCTGGGCCGCTGCATCGTCGGGCTGCACCGCCCAGACGCCGGCCTGATTGCGCTCAACGGCTCCCCTCTAGCGCCATTCGCGACCGAGCGTGTGCGCTCCGAACGCCAGGCCATCGGCCTCGTGTTCCAGAACCCAGATCGCTCGCTGAATCCGCGAGAAACCATCGGCGATGCCATCGCGCGTCCGCTGCGGCTCTTCGGGCTGGTCGAACGCAGCGGCGAGCGCCGGCAGGTCGTGGGACTGCTCGAGCGCGTGCGCTTGCCGGGAAGCGCGCTCGACCGTTATCCGCGCGAGCTGTCGGGCGGAGAGAAGCAGCGCGTGGCCATCGCCCGCGCGCTGGCCGGGCGGCCGGCGCTATTGATATGTGACGAAATCACGTCCTCGCTCGACGTCTCGATCCAGGCGGCGATCGTCGCGCTGCTCGGCGAGTTGCAGCAGGGCGGCCTGACGCTCCTGTTCATCACCCACAACCTCGCCCTCGTCAACTCCATCGCCGATCGTGTGCTGGTGCTCGAAGGGGGCGAGGTGCGGGAAACCGGCGAGATTGCGACCGTTATTGGTCGGCCCGCACACCCATACACCCGGCAGCTACTCGCTGCGGCGCCCGACCTGATCGTACCCACGTAGGGAGCGAACGCGGACCACCGCCGGCGAGTCGTGCCTTGCCATGGGCGGCATGCGCGACCCTGTCCTTGATGGTAGGCTAGTCATTTTGGAACAAGAGGGAGAGCATGAGCCGACCGGAGCGTAAGACCGCGATTGTCACAGGAGCAGGGCGTGGGATCGGCAAAGCCGTCGCCCAGGCTCTGGCCGGTGACGGGATGAACGTCGTCCTCGCCGATATCGAGCCAGAGTGGGCGCGCGCTGTGGCGACCGGACTCGAGGTCGTAGGGGTGGACAGTCTTGTATGCGAGACAGATGTGTCACGCCGGGAGGAGGTCGAGAGGCTCATCGCGGCGACGCTGGAGCGCTTCGGAGGGCTGGACGTCCTCGTGAACAATGCGGGCATCATCGCCCCCGCCCCGGTGCTCGAGATGACCGAGGAGCAGTGGGATCGCGTGGTCGCGGTGGATCTGAAGAGCGTCTTTCTCTGCAGCCAGGCTGCCGGGCGGCACATGGTCGAGCGCCGCTCCGGCGCGATCATCAATATCGCGTCGATAGCCGCGGAACGCGGGATGCACGGACGCGCGAACTACTGCGCGGCCAAGGCGGGCGTGGTGTCGTTGACGCGGGTGTTGGCGCTCGAATGGGCGCCATTCGGCGTGCGCGTGAACGCGGTTGGCCCTGGATATGTTAATACCGAACTCCAGCAATGGGCCGTCCAGCAAGGGATCGTCGATCTGGCAAGCCGCACCGCGTCCACCCCGCTGGGGCGTCTCGCGGAGCCAGCGGAAGTCGCCGGCGTGGTCTCATTCCTTGCCAGCGATCGCGCCAGCTATCTCACGGGGCAGACTATCTTCGTCGATGGTGGGTGGCTGGCGTCCTCACCTGGATGATGGAGCCAATAGCTTGCCGCTGTTGCTGAACACGGGCGGCCGGTGTCGGCGTACCCATCCCTGGGAACTACGCGAACGAATCACCCACCGCGCGGCACCGCAGGCGCCATTGGCGGGATGTCGTTGAAAGTTTGTCCCCTACACGAGTAGCCGGGGCGGAATGACATCGCGAGAGAACACGTCCTGGATCGTTTCGCCCCGGCGGATGACCTCAGCCGCGGTGCCGTTGACCAGGAGCGTCGCCGGGCGGGGCAGGGCGTTGAAATTGGAGGCCAGCGCTTCCTCATAGGCCCCCGTGTTGAGGAAGGCGATGATGTCCCCGGGTTCGACCTCCGGCAACTCCGCCTGCTCGACCAGTTGGTCGAAGCCGCAACTGAGGCCGACAAGATCCGCGCGCTGCGCGGGCGGAGCGCCGGCTTTGCTCGCCACCACGTGCGGGAAGCGGCAATGCTCGACATTGATGTCCATCAGGAAGATCTCGGAGGTGTCCGTCTCTATCCAGCGGTACGCGACCGGCTCCGTTTCGTCCTTCTGTCCCAGCACGCGTGTCAGGTGGATACCGGCATCGCTGTATATGGCGCGCCCGGGCTCAATCTCAATCGTGAGGCCATCCGCTCTGAGGTCGTTCCGGGCCAGTTCCTCGCGCAAGGTGGCCATGATGGCCTCGGCGTACTCCGCGCAACCGGGCGGTGGCACGCCTGCGCGGGCCTCGCGCACCCGCGGCAGCCGTTCGCCCATCGGGTTGCGCGGCGGCGGGAATCCGCCCCCAAGGTCCAGCTCCCGCGGTTGCCAACCGCCCCAGGCATCCCTGCAGGCGGCGACCATGGCCACGTAGGTGCGCACCACCTCCGGCCACACCTCCAGCCGGTGCGACTGGTTGCCGATGTGCAGGTGCAAACCGACCAGGTCGACGTTCGGCAGGGTCAGGGCACGCTTACCCAACTCCAGGGCCTGCTGAAAGGGGATGCCCGGCTTGTAGACAAACAGGACCGTGCTGATGGGCGTCTCGTCCTCGACGAAGTCGCTGGGCATCGACAGGGCGGCGATGTGCGGGCGCAGGCGAAAGCGGATGCGTGCCGTCTTGCCCAGCCGGGCGGCTTCCTCCTGAATTACGCTCAGTTCCGCCGGGTTGTCCAGCGTGATGCGCGCGCCGGCGTCGATGGCCTGATGGATCAACTCACGGTCCTTCGCCGTGCCGTTCACAGAGATCTTCTGGGGCGGCACACGTCCCTGCAACGCCGCGTAGAGCTCGGCCTTGCCGAAGGTGTCGCACCCGGCGCCCTCCTGTGAGGCGATCTGGCGCAAAGCCAGGCAGGAATTGGCCTTGATGGAGGGTAGGAGGTTGACGGGACCCTCGGGCCAGGCCGCGCTGAAGGCGGCCTGCCAGCGGCGGATGTTGCGGCGGAGCTGATCTTCTGACACGACGTAGAGCGGTGTGCCGAAGCGCTCGGCCAGATCCACAGTGTCGCACCCTTCGATGAAGAGATGTCCCTCGCGAATGGACAGGGCATCGTCGATGCGCCGCGTTGTCGTCATGATGCGTCTCCCTCATATGTCAGCGTCGTGAAGCAGAGCGGCGGCCCGCCGCGCAGCACGCCGGCCAGCGATTCCGTTGAGATCGGCTTCATCAGCTCCACATGTACCCGCTGCGGGTCTTCGACCCAGGCCAACACGTTGCCGTAGTAGTCCACCGGTTCATACAGGGGCGGCGCGCCGTTATCGACGAGGCGGTGATAGGTGGCCGCGGGGTCGGCGGTGCTGAAACAGATGTGGTCGTAGCACGGTCCGTGCGTCGCGAGGTAGGCAGCCTCCCGCTCGTCCAGGCCGGGCGGACCGGTGATCTCCAGCATAATGTTATGCTCGTGATCGTCGAATGCGCGGTCTATCAGGAGATTGAAGCCGCTGAAATCCGGCTGATAGGCGAGCGCGACCCACAATCCGAGCACCTGCTCATAGAACTGGATGGCGCGGCGAACGTCGGGGGTCAGGATATTGACGTGGTGGAAGCGCAGGGCGGTTGACATAGCCGGCCTGGAGGTCGTCCAGGTACGGGGTTCATCGGCCGGCGTGCTGAAGACCTGGAACGGGAGGCCGTCGGCATCGTAGAAGCCGCAATGCTGCACGTAGCCTTGATCGGCCAGATCCCATGCCCGGCGAACGCCTTTGCTCGTCAAGTCGTCGCAGGCCGCATGCGCGCTGTCCACTCGGTAGGCGGCGTACCGGATTCCCGGTGCTTCGTCGCCCTCGCGCAAAACCAGCGGCGCCGGGCCGTCGTGCTGCAGCCACGCCTCCCCGGGCGCGCGTAGGCGGATGCGGCTGCCAAACTGCGCCTGGTAGGCGGACGCGCTCGCCCGCACATCCGGCACGGCGATGACCACGTGATCAAGCGTATACTGCATCATCTCACGCTCCTGAGCACCATTGCCCGGCCGGAGTCGGGGTGCTAGTATAATAATACGGACGTCCGATTTTGGCAAGGGGATGGCGGGACGCGATGGCGCGAGTGGCCGATCACGAGCTCAAACGCGAGGAGGTGGCCGAGGCCGTGCAGCGCGTCATCGCCAGGCACGGCATAGACGCGGCCACCATACGGGAGATTGCCCGGGAGGCGGGCTGCTCAGCCGGCGCCCTCGCCCACTATTTCCGCAGCAAGGATGACCTGCTCCTCTACGCCTTCCGGCTCACCAGCGAGCGCGCCATGGCCCGCGCCGGGCGCTGGGTCGGCCGGGGACCGGGTCTCGCGACGCTGCGCGCCGCCGTCCTGGAGACGCTGCCTCTGGACGACGAGCGGCGCGTGGAAGTGCAGACCTGGTGCAGCTTCCTGGGCAAAGCGATCAGCCGTCCGGCTATGGCCGCCGTGCAGCGCGAGCAGGAAGCCGCCTGGCGCGCCCTTCTGTGCGCCATCATCGAGGCCGGCCAACGGGACGGCACCATCCGCCGCGACCTGGAAGCGTCCGAGGAGGCTGAGGCGTTATCCGCGGTGATCGACGGGCTGACCATCCAGGCTATCGTCGAGCCCGATCGGCTCCCTCCGGAGCGCCAGTGCGCCTATATCGATCGCTATCTCGCAGGTTTGACACAGGCGTCGACGCTGTTGCCATCCGAAGGTGTTGGCGCGGCCCGTATGCCGGCGCCGTTCCCTGCGCGATCGCGACGCCGTGGTGGATGACGGAGGGACAACCTATGGCAGAGATCATGACCGTGCTGGGGCCAATCGCCCCACACGAGCTCGGCTTCACATCAATGCACGAGCACATCCTGCTCGACGGAAGCGGGGTCTATGCACGGCGCCAGGAGCGCTCTGTCCCGGCCGAGGTCCGCGCGGCCTATCGGGCCGGCCTGCCGGCGGACCTGCGGGAGGCCTGGAACGGCGAGGTGAGCCTGGCCACGAGCGGGCTGCTGCGGGGTAACCTGGTGTTGGTGCGCGACAACCTGGTCATCGACGATGAGGATCTGATGACGGAGGAGGTGAGCGATTTTAAGGCGGGAGGTGGTACGGCGATCCTGGACGTGAGCGGGATCGGGTTGCGCACGAGCGTGGCGGGCGTGCAGCGCATCTCCCGCCGCAGTGGGGTGCATGTGGTTGTCTGCACGGGGTTCTACACCGAGGATAGCTGGCCCGAGCCGTATCACGGGTACAGCCTCGACCAGTTCCATCGCCACATGGTCGGGGAGATCGAGCGGGGGATCGAGGACACCGGCATCAAGGCCGGGCATATCAAGCTCGCCGTGACGGACCTGAGCCCGGCCCAAGAGCGTGTCTTGCGCGCCGGCGCGCGGGCGGCCATCGAGACGGGCGCCGCGGTCACGGTCCATCCCGGGTTTGGCATCGGCAGCGACGGCCGCAGCATCGCCAGAATCCTGATCGCCGAGGGCCTGGCACCGGACCGCCTGATCATGGCCCACGCCGATGGGTTTCTGGTCGAACGCGATCTGAAGATGCTGATCCTCAACCCGGCCAGTTGGGGGTTGCGCCTCGAGTATCACCGCGCGCTGCTCGATCAGGGCGTCAATCTCTCCTTCGACTGCTTCGGGCACCTGTGGAACGATGAGCTGCATGGCGAGATCATCGAGCACGACTGGCAACGCCTGGCCGGGGTGGTGGCGCTGGTGCAGGCCGGCTACGCCTCGCAGATCGTGTTGGGGACGGATACGTTTGTCAAGATACTCACCCGGCGGCATGGGGGTGAAGGCTATAGCCGCCTGACGCGCTACGTGGTGCCGCTGCTGCGGCGGCTGCAGGTCGCCGAGCACGCGATCCGGCAGATGACGGTCGAAGCGCCCGCGCGCCTGCTGGCCAAATGACGGCAGCGGCCGTCCGCGCCTCAACGGGGGACGTTGTGCTACCATTGGGGCGGCGGTCTGGCTCTCATCTGGTGGTCGCCATAGTCGATTCGGATAGCTATGCTGTCCATGGAAAGGAGATTACGCATGGGCGGCTCCTCACTCGCCGCTACGCACCGCCCCGGTCGCCGGTTCGCGCGCCTCATCGGCGGTCTTGCGCTGCTGATCAGCCTCGCCCAGTGGGCACCCCAGCACGCCGCGGCCTTGCAGCGACAGGCCGCGCCGTTCGTGGATTTGGGAACCCTGAACGTGGCGTACGACACCGCCGCCGAGGACATCGATCCCGCCAGCGACGAGCTGGGCGCCTCGGACAACATCGCGCACAACGTCGACGATCAGCTCGTCGGCTATGCCGGGGGCGACATCAACCGCCTGGTGCCCGAGCTCGCCACCTCGTGGAGATCGAATGCCGATAAGTCGGTCTGGACCTTCCACCTCCGCCACGGCGTGATGTTCCACACCGGACGCTGCTGCATGACGGCGGAGGATGTGCAGTACTCCATCGGGCGCACCGTCGCGGCCGGGCTCGCCGCCTCCTACCTGTTCGGCCGCTTCCTCACTAAGCCCTTCAAGCAGATCAAGATCATAGACCCGTATACCGTCGAGTTCGACCTCGGCAGCCCGCAGATCTTCCTGCCCGCGGCGCTCGCCTCGGTCTACACGGGGCCGATCCTCGACTCCCACGCACTCAAGGCCCACGTGGTCAAGAACGACTGGGGGCACGCCTGGGCCCAGTATCACGATCTGGGCACGGGGCCGTACACGATCAAGAGTTGGGAACACGGCCAGCAGGTGGTGCTGGCTCGCTTCGCGCCGTACTGGGGCGGCTGGAGCGGGCCGCATTTCAGCACCGTCGTCGTGCGCACCGTCCCCGAGTCCGCGACGCGGCGCGAGCTGGTCGAGCGCGGCCAGGCCGACTTCACCTTCAATCTCACGCCGCAGGACTACGACGCCCTGAAGCAGAACCCGCAGGTCAGGCTTTCGGTGGACTATGGCGCCCAGGTCGAAGACTTCGCCATGACCGAATGGGGGCCGCTGGCCAGCGCGGCCGCCCGGCAAGCCATCGATTACGCCTTCAACTATGATGCATTGGTCAACGGCGTGATGAGGGGATATGGCCGGCGGGCATACGGCCCCATCCCGCGGGTGTTGCTGGGTTACGATCCGGGTATCTTCGTCTATCACACCGATCTGGCCAAGGCGCGCGCGCTCCTGGCCCAGGCCGGGGTCAAACCGGGCACCACGCTCACGTTGGATTACATCCCATTCACCTCCTTCACGCGGTCGGCCGCGTTGATCCTGCAGGCCCAACTCCAGCAACTTGGCCTGACGCTGAAGGTGCGCGAACTGGACTCTGCTGCCTTTAACGCCATCTACTTCGGCACCGAGCCGCCCAGCCAGCGTCCCAACTTCATCAACCTGGCCTGGTATCCCGATTACAACGATCCCTACGACATGTGCGTGCCCACGCTCGCCTCATATTCGTCCGGGGCGGCGGGCGCCAACCCCGGCTATTACCACAACAAGACGGTCGACGCGCTCCTGAACGCCATGAAGAACGACGGCCGGGAACGGCTCATCAGCGATGCCCACAAGTTGCAGGACATCGTCACCCGCGTGGACCCTTCGTCGCTCTGGCTCGATGAGCCGGCGCAGGTGGCCGTCATGCGCGCTAACCTCAAGGGCTACGTGTTCAACCCCATCGAGCTGGGGGTCTTCACGTTCTACCCGATGCACCGCTAGGGACTAACCATATCGACTCTCCTCGTGGTGAGAAAGCAGGGCCGGGCCATGGAGCTGATCGGATACGCGGACAGGTGGAGCGTCAAGCCGGGGGAGCGCATCCGCTTCATGGTCAGCGCGGACGTCCCATCCTACGATGCCACTATCGTCCGATTGATACACGGCGACACCAATCCCGCCGGGCCAGGGTTCAAGGAGGAGGCGATCGATACGCCGGCCACCGGCCGCTACCCGGGGCGCCGGCAGCCCGTCCACGGCGGCTCTTACGTGTTTGTGCCGTCCGGTCCCCTCCTGCAGGGCCTGGCAAGCTTCACCTTGCAAGCGTGGATCTATCCGACCACACCGGACAGGGCAACGCCACAGGGCTTGCTGGCCGCCTGGTCGGTCCCCAATCGGGCCGGCTACGCGCTCGTCCTCGAGCGGGAGACGGGCCTGGGGCTGTGGATCGGCGACGGGCATGGCCGCGTGGAGATGGTGCGGGCCGGCCGGCCTTTGCGGCCGGCGCAGTGGTATTTCGTCGCTTGCAGCTACGATGCGCGGGATCGCCGCGTCCGCCTCTACCAGCTGCCGCTCTCGCACTGGCCGCTGGAGGAGAGCGCGGCCGAGGTCGAGCGCACGGTCGAGGCGACACCGCCGGCCGAGCATTCAGTGCCTTTCCTGATGGCCGCGCTGTGGGACGGAACCGGCGACGCGGCGACGTCCCGCGCGACGCACCTGTATAACGGCAAGCTGGAGAGCCCCTGCCTCTTCGGCCGCGCCCTGCAACCGGGCGAGATCGCCGCGCTCAGGGCCGGCGCTGCGATGCGCGAGGTCGCCGGCGCGGACGTGCTGGCCGCCTGGGACTTCTCGCTCGACATGGCCTCGGCGCGGATCGTGGATACGTCGGGGCACGGCCTGCACGGGCAGGCGCGCAACCTACCGGCGCGCGCCATGACCGGGCATCTCTGGACCGGAGATGAGCTCTGCTTCCGCCACGCCCCGGACCAGTACGGCGCGCTCTACTTCCACGAAGACGACCTCGAGGATGCGGCCTGGGAGGCCGACATCGAGCTTACCATCCCCGAGTCGCTCCCCAGCGGCGTCTACGCCGCGCGGCTCAGCGCCGGTGAGAGCCACGATCACGTACCGTTCTACGTACGGCCCCCTACCGGCGCGCCGTCGAGCCCGGTGGCCTTCCTGGCCCCCACCATGACCTACCTGGCCTATGCGAACGAATGCCTCTTCCTCTACGGGGGTCTCGACCAGTTCGCCGCCCACCCGGGCGAGCTAGACCCGCGCGATCGCTACCTCGCCGCCCATCCCGAGCTGGCGCGCTCCCTGTACGATCGGCACGTGGACGGCACCGGCTACTGTTACTCGTCGCAGCTGCGGCCGATCCTCACCATGCGCCCCGACTACCGCACCTGGTTCACCGGCGCCCCCTCCCACTTCGCCTCCGATCTATACCTGATCGACTGGCTGGCGGCGAAGGGTGTCGCGCACGACGTCATCACCGACGACGACCTCCACGCCGAGGGCTACGACCTGCTGGCCCCCTATCGCGTGCTGATCACCGGGGCGCACCCGGAGTACTGGACGAGCCCGATGATGGCCGCGCTGGAGCGCTACCTCGCGGCCGGCGGGCGTCTGATGTATCTGGGCGGCAACGGGTTCTACTGGGTCACGAGCGTCGACCCGCAACGCCCGCACGTGATCGAAGTGCGCCGCGGCATCAACGGCACGCGCGCCTGGCAGTCCGAGCCGGGCGAGGGCTATCACAGCACCAGCGGGGAGCCCGGGGGCCTGTGGCGCTACCGCGGCAAGCCGCCGCAGAAGCTGGTCGGCGTCGGCTTCACGGCGCAGGGCTGGCAGGGCGCGGCGGGCTATCGCCGCCAACCCGGCAGCCTCGATCCGCGAGCCGCCTTTATCTTCGAAGGCATCGGCCAAGACGAGATTATCGGCGATTTCGGCCTGGTGCTGAACGGCGCGGCGGGCGACGAACTGGATCGCCTCGACGGCGCGCTGGGGACGCCGCCGCATACCCTGCTGCTGGCATCGTCGTTCGGCCACGACGATAGTTACCAATTCGTGGTCGAGGAGACGCTGGTGATGGCGCCCGGGCAGGGCGGGACGCAGAACCCCAGGGTACGGGCGGACATGACCTATTTCGAGGGGCCCAACGGTGGGGCCGTGTTCGCGGTGGGCTCGATCAATTGGAGCGGCAGCCTCTCGCATCACAACTACGACAACAACGTCTCGCGCATCACCGAGAACGTGCTACGGCGCTTCATGTCCGAGGCATAGGCTCACTCTCTATAATGGCCGCATCCCCCGCTGCATACACGGCGCCTAGCGTGGGGTGCAGCCCGAGACTGGGGTCATCTTGCGCGAGCCCATAGGCGCGGAAGGCGGCGATGGCCGTCTCTGTTGAGATGCGGGCGCCCGTTTGCAGATACTCGATGGCCGCTAGGGCGGCGTTGTGGGCCGCGACACTCGAACCGGCCACGGCATCTTCCACTACCCGTACGCGGTAGTCATGCTGGTGGGCGTCGACGGCGGTATAGTGGACGCAGACATCGGTCAGCGCGCCGACCATGACCAGCGTCTCGGCGCGCAGCCCCTTGAGCAGGATCTCCAGGTCAGTCCCGAAGAAGCAACTGTAGCGCCGCTTCTGGATCAGCCATTCGCCGTCGATGGGCCGCATGGACGGATGGATCTCCACCTCGGGCGTGCCCTCGAGATCGTGGACGTCCTCGACGCCGTCGAGCTCACGGCCGAAGTCAACCATTTGCTTGCGATGAATCTCCTGGACGTGGACGATGGGCAGGCCACACTCGCGCGCAGCCCGCAGCACCTTGACCATCTGCTCCAGAGCGGTCTCGTACCCGACCAAGGGAATGGCCCGCGGATCACCGACCTGTGCGTCGATCACCAGCAATACCGTCTTGCCGATCAAGACTGGCCGTCGTCCAGCCGCGTCGTCGGCGCGTTTATGCGTCGTCATAGCTCCAGTCCTCTATCCGTGCTCAAGACGCTGGGCACCATCCGGAGATCGTCGCGCAGGGCGACGTCCTTCCGGCTATATACTACGCCAACTGGTCGGCGGCGTGGATAGGGGATGACGGTTGGCCGTGGATTCATGCACGCTAGCTCCCACCGGCCAAGGCTGTGCAGCATCGCGGCCGTTCCTGCGGGATGTGCAAGACGCTGCCGCCGGGGGACTCACGCGCCCCCCACCGCGCCCTCCGGCGCCGGGTCGCCGGCACGGGCCAGTGCGATCGCCTCATGCTGCTCGGGCGGCAGCATGGCGGGCAGCCGGTCGCAGGGGAATGGCCGCAAGGCGCTCACTTCCGCCGAGGGCCGGAAGGTGCCGCGCACCGTGACCACGTAGAACAGGATCACCAGCCGTGGCTTGGACGCCACGTGGAAGAGCCGGGCGCCGCTCAGTTCCAGGCCCAGCTCTTCGCGCAGCTCGCGGGCTAGCCCGGCGCACGGCTCCTCGCCGGCGTGCAGGTAGCCGCCGGGCAGTTGCCAGGGCGCGGCGGGCTTGTAGGGGTGCTCGGCCAGGAGGACTCGATCGGGTCCGGCGAAGATGATCGCGCAGGCGCCGACGTTGAGCTTGGCGGCCAGGACCCAGGCCAGGCGGTCGGTCAGCCAGGCGGGCCAGCGCGCCCATAGCCACAGCAACGCCCTCTTCACGCCACACCCTCCGTCGCCGTCCCGGCCGTCGTCGATGCTCCCGGTGTCGCACGGGCCACCGGGAGGGGCCGGACCGTGAGCGCGTGATGGGCCAGGCCGACGCACGCTCAGGACGCCCCCACTCTGGGTCATAGCAAGAGATCTCGATCCTGTCCAGACGGCGCTCACTGTTCTGTGCCCGCCAGCCCCCCTGATACACTGATGTCTAAGGCGGGCGAACGGCCGCTTTGGTCCTGGGGACGACCTGTCGGGAGGAGCGATGGCGATCGACGGTGCGCTGATGCTGGCCGACTTGACCTGGACCGAGATCCGCAGGGCGCCGGCTACGGCGTAACCGAAGAGATCAGTCGGTCAGGCGCTGCCACGGCCAGCCGCCGCTGCCCGTCACGATTGCTTTGAGCGGCTCGGGCAGGGACTCCTCGAACGAGCGGCTGATCTCGTTGCCCGGCCACTCGCGCATCATGGGAGGCGTGTACCCGGTGATCAGGATGACGCGCTCCCTGTCGCTGCGAATGGCGGTCGTGCTGTGGACTAGAGACTCCGGGAAGAGCAGTACGGACCCCGCTTTCGCCTCCACCTGGTGGATCAGGCTGTCGCCCCCGGCCAGGGCCGCGCCGATGATCTCTTCCTGCGGCCAGGATAGGCGATGGCTGCCCGGGATCACCGCCGTCCCGCCATCATCCGGCCCGACATCGGTCAAGAAGGCGATGGTCTTGACGAACAGGCAATGGAATCGGTGATTGTCGATGTAGGTTCCCCAGCCGTGCCGCGTCCCGGTGTGGAAACCGGTGGGTAAGGAACGACGGTTTCCCCAGGCCGCCGCGTCGATGCGCGGGTCGCGGCGGTTGATCACAGCTTCGGTCTCCTCGACGCGCACTCTGCCGCCGACGACCTCCTCGACCAGGGGAATCAGCCGAGGATGGACGGCGAAGGACAGCAAGGCCGGGTCGTACTCCAGCACGTGCCCGACATGGAACATGTGGTCGTCGCGCTTGTTCACGTAGACCCGGCGCGCCTCCAGATCCGGCTCCGCCTTCAGGCGATATAGCGCGTCCTTCATGGCCGCAACCTCCTCCGGCGTCAGCACATTCTCCAGCACGACATAGCCATACACGTCGAAGTGCAGCCGCTGTGCCTGGGTGAGGCGCACACGCCGAGCCATATCTGCCGCTCTGCCGGCGTCAGGCATGGCGGTCGAACTCTGAGCCACCTTCTCGATCATCGCTATGACACTCCTCTTCTAACTAATGGTATGGTCCGGTGCGCCGCCATCGCGCGTCGCATGCCCGGTGTCTCGACACCATTCACCAGGGAAGCTGGGATGCACTGGGCGCGAACAGACGCGACGCCACGGGCGGTTGGCCTTCCAGGTCCGCCCGCTGGTACGATGGGCACCGGTCGTCGGCCGGTTCCAGTCTTGTCACGGTTTGTCCTCGCCATGACGCCGTGTAGCGGCGCCCGGCCAGGGTGTAGGCCTCTCGGCGTTCCGCCAAAGGATACCTCAGGAGCGCTACGTCTCCGGCCTGCAGGCCGGGGAGCCGGCAGTGCCCGCCGCTCACGGCGTCCTGGATGGGACGTCCGTTGAGCGTGACCTGGGTCGACGTCGCGGCGACCGTCCGCGACAGGCGTACATCGACGGCGCACGCCTGCCGCACCAGCAGGCGCAGCTCGCCCCGATATGGTTCATAGCTGACGACCTCGAGGGTGTGTGAGGACCGGCTGATGGGCAGGTTGATAAACACCGTGCCGGCGCGTTCCAACAGCGCGTGATTCCAGATCAGATACAGGGCGTGGAGGCCGCTACCCAGGCAGCAACCTTCCAGGCCGTCTTCCCAGCCGAGCGGCGTGTTGGGCCGTGCGCCGCAGGCGAAGCCGCCATTCGCGGCGGCGATGACGCGCGCGTCAGTTCCCGGCGGCAGGACCGTCTCCATCGCCCTGAACTGATTCTCCAGCAACTGGTTGCGGGCGCAGCGCTCCACATCGTCCCAGTAGTCGCCGAGACCGGCCTCGCTGAGCAGGATGGCCAGCTCCAGATAGTCGGAGAGGGCGCACGTTTCGCAGAACTGGCTCCACATGTAGTCGTCGGGGAATCCGACGCCGTCCGGAAGCCAACCAAAGTCCGCGGCGTTTCGACGCGTATACTCGAAGACCCGCTGTGCCCAACGCACCATGCCCTCATCGTGCGTGGCCAAGCCGAAGCGCAGGATACCCGCTGTAGTTGGCAGGACGCCGCCGCTGTGCGTGTGGCCGCGGTAGGACCCATCGGCGGCCACGGCTCCGCCGGGGTGCATGTAGTAGCGGGCCAGCCCTCCTGCCAGATGCAAGGCCTCGAGGCTGCCGCTGTACCGATGGTAGGCCATCACGCCGTTGATGATCGAGGCCCAGTACCCCGGTGCGCCCAGGGCCGGGGCTACCTTGGGGTCGAGCGCACCGGCGTCGTGCGGCACGTTCAGCCAGCTACCCTCACCGCGCAGCGTTGCCGGATAGTAGGCGCAGTCTTCGTCCCAGAGCGCGGCCTGCGCTAGTCCGCCAATGAGCCGCCGGATGTAATTCTCGATGCGGCTCTCGCCGCATTCGAGCCACCAGGAGAGGAGGCCGAGCAAGACACGGCCCTGGCAGAACAGGTCGGCGCCGCCACGGGAGCCAAACTCCGGTGCATCCGCGTTGTAAAACAGGCCGTCGCGCGGATTGGCTCGTGCGAGCAGAAAAGTGCGCAGAGTCTGCTCGACAGCGGCGTAGTCTTGTGCGCCGGTCATCAACCGGCCCAGCAGCAGCCCGTCGACCCAGCGTCCGCTCATGTCGCAATAATCCCAGCTCTGATGTTCCAGGCGGGGCGGGTCGGCCTTCAAGTTGAGCCAGAAATAGGGCTGACCGCCGCGATCATCATCGACGCGATGTGAGATCGCCTGCATCGCCAGCAACGCCGCGTCCTGCCAGAAATACGTCGACGGCCGGTCCGCCCCGATCGTGGCCTCCTGCATCATCGTCAGCTTCCCCCGGAACAGCGTCCCGCTCTACCGGCGCACGGGGGCGCGTGGGCGGCGGCCATTTTTGCGCAAAGCCCCGCGTGTGCTATAGTCATCACATCTCTGCCCATGGTACGCCTGTCGCGCCGCGTTGTCAATCGTCCGCGCGGCCAAGATAATGGCGATAGATCTGCTCGTAGAGCTGGACATCCGGCAGGGTATCCTCGCCGCTGGAGCGGAAGGGTGCTCCGCTGCGCAGTGCGTGCACGAAGTGGGCTGCTTCCTCCCGATATTGCCAGGCATCAAGGGGATCGGCCAGGGGATAGGTGTACCGATGGGCCGCACCGCCCTCGTAGATCTCCACGCGCGACTGGGCAGCGCGCTGGAACAGCGGGGGAGCCCAGGCGTGCACCCATCCATTCTGGAAGTAGACCTGGGTGTGGTCGTCATAGTAGTGGAAGGCGATGTCCGCGCTCTCCACGGTGCAGGGCACGCCGGCCAGGTTCAGCACCACCACGCCGGTCATGCCGTCGTCGCCGAAGGTGGCGCTGTGCACCCCGACCGCGGCACCGGAGCCGAGGAAGTAGCGCAGCAGGTTGATGTTGTGGGTGAAGTTCTGCAGGTAGTCGATGTAGCCGGGGACTTTATCCGGCGGCAGCCAGGCCGGCACCAGGCCGGTGTAGGAGTAGGGCGGCGCTTTCTCGTCGGTGGCGATTAGCTCCGTCGGGTCCATCGCCGCCAGCCAGTTCCCGCAGAAGGCGTGGCTGCGCGCGTACACCACCTCGCCCATCTCGCCGCTATCTTGCCAGCGCCTTATTGTCTCGCGCGCGAGCACGTTGCCGGGGTCGTAGCGCTTCATGTAGGCCACCATCAGACGGGCCTGCCCCTCCCGCGCAGCGGCGAGGATGCGTTCGGCCTGCGCGACCGAGACGGCCATCGGCTTCTCCATGAAGACGTGCTTGCCCGCGCGCAGCAGGTCGGCGGCGATCTCTCCCTGCTGTGCGAACCCGGCGGAGACGCCGACCGCCTCGACGCTCTGATCGCCGGCCAGCTCGAGATGGCTGGGGTAGACCGTGGGGATGCCGTAGCGCTCGGCCACCAGCCCGGCCAGGCGGGGGCGCGTCTCGGCCAGGGCAACGAGGCGGCAGTCGGGCAACGATGCGAAGTTGGGCAGGTGCACGTGCTGGGCCATGAAGCCACAGCCGACGTAGCCCAGCCGGAGCGGTTCCGTCATCGGCTCATCTCCTCTCACGAGTACATGCCGAACAGACAATCCGGGCAACGACGCATCCCCCTTGCCCGGCTCACGCGGGGCCGGCAGGGATGCCGGCGGTCCCAGGCACCAGCGCGCCGCGGTGTCGGAGGCCCGGGGCCGTCCATGACTAATCCAGGCTTGCCCGGCTCCGCTTCACCCAGCGACACCTATCGAGGCGAGGCCGTGGCCACCGGGGCGTGAGCATGGACGCCACGACGCGGCTGTGGACGGAGAGCAGGTCGCCCAGATCGGGCGTTGGACCTCCGGGCCGCGCGGACGGTTGACAAGGCAGGCGCGACAGGCGTACGATGGCTAGAGATGTGGTGACTATAGCACACGCGGGGGCCTTGCGCAAGAATGGCAGAGGTGGCGAGGCGACGCTTGAGCGAGCAGGTCGCTCAGCACCTACGCGAGTTGATCGTGGAGGGCGAGATTGGCGCCGGGGAAGCGCTACCTCCTGAGCGGGAGCTGAGCCGGCGCTTTGGCGTCAGCTCCGTGGTCATCCGCGAGGCACTCACGACCCTGAGTGTCAGCGGGCTGGTCTCCATTCGCCACGGGGTGGGCTCCTTCGTCACGACGCCCGATCACTGGCACGTCGCGGAGCCCATCGCCACGCTCATCCGCAGCGGGCGCGCCAGCGTGCTCGACGTCCTGGAGGTCCGGTCGATGATCGAGATCGAGGCCGCCGGTCTCGCGGCACACCGCCGCGACCCGGCGGCGTTGCGGGAACTGGACGGCGCGCTCGCACGGATGGCCGGTTCGACCCACAATCCGGTGGCCAATGTGGAGGCGGACTTGGAGTTTCACCGCGCCCTGGCCGCCGGGACGGGCAACCCCGTGCTGGCGTTGGTCTTGCAGCCTATTCTGGCGCCCATCCACACCGGGATGTTGCGCGGCACCCGCCTGCCCGAGGCGACCGAGCGCGCCCTTGACGAGCACCGTGACATCCGCAACGCCGTGGCCGATGGCGACGCCGACGCGGCGCGGGCGGCCATGCGCCATCACATGCACACGGCGCGGGCCGAAGCGACGCTGTACGCCCGGCCCCTGGCCGACGAGGGGCCCGCTATCCTGGACGGACGGGCCGGGACACCCCGAGCGGCCACACGCCGGGCTGGACGTGGTGGATAGGGTGCAGA